>Ga0256407_10003601_pt1 | contig 27265 bp, 18 predicted proteins | sample RumenRJG_04DNA_FD_193489 | JGI IMG/M metagenome (GOLD analysis project Ga0256407, IMG submission 193489) | Bovine rumen microbial communities from Lethbridge, Alberta, Canada - RJG_04 | ecosystem: Host-associated > Mammals > Digestive system > Stomach > Rumen | place: Canada: Alberta... | reverse complement strand
ATAAGCCAGCAGACAGTCACCCGCGAATGGCAGGGAACGGGATTCAACCCGCAGGGCCCCGCCGGAACAGAAGGCCAAAACCCGCCGGTTTACTCGGACATGTCAAACGTAATCGGAAAGCAAACCGAGACCGGCGTGACTCAGAACAACGCCCTCAACAAGGACGTTATCCACCGCGAGGAAAGCCCCCGCTACGGAAAAGTCACCGTTTCGGTCAACATTGACGGCATTTGGACCAAAAAATACGACAAAAACCACAATCCGGTCTTTAACGAGTCCGGCGGAATCGTTCGCGACTACGCTCCTGTTCCCAAGGAACAGTTGGAGCAATGGGCCGACTACATTCAAAGCGCCATCGGCTACGACCGCGCCAAGGGCTACAAGGTCACTGTTACCAACATTCCCTTTGACCGCAGCGCCGAATTTGAGGCGGAAGACGCGGCCATCCTTAAGGCCCGCCAAACCCGCTTGACCATAATCCTTGTTTTGATCGGCTTGGCGGCGATTTTGGCGGTATTCATCCTTTACCGCTTTATCAGCCGCGAGATGGAGAGGCGCCGCCGCCTTCGCGAAGAGGAATTGCTCCGCAAGCAGCAGGCCGCCCGCGACCAGGCCCTTTGGGAAGCCAAAGAAGAGGGCGTGGAAGTCACAATGTCGGTCGAAGAGCGCAAGCGCGCCGAATTGCAAGAAAACGCCATTGCGATGGCCAAAGAGCATCCTGAGGACGTCGCGATGCTCATCCGCACTTGGTTGATGGAGGAGTAGTATGACAAGAGAAGAGCTTAACTTTGAGATGACCTCCGAGAAGGGAATTCCCGGAAAGAAAAAGGCGGCCATCTTGTTCGGCGAGTTGGACACAGCCGCCGCCGAAAGCGTTATGGAATACCTTAACGAGGGCGAAAAACGCAAGCTTTTAAAGGCTATGCGCAAGCTTGGAACCAAGTACAACCCCAACAATCCCGCCGAAGTTCGCGACGAAATTCGCGTGCTAGAGACTTTAGAAAGATTCGGAAAAGTCCGAAATATATATAGGGACGTGGCGGGCGAAAGAAAAGCCTTTGAAAAGAAAATGGCCGCTCCTACCGCTCAAATTAGGAACGCGATTGACAACTATCCGGATCAAGTGGCCTCCGTTTTGAGCGCCTGGTTAAAAAAAGACGAGTAGAGGAAGTTAAATGTCAGACGAATCGGCAAAACCAAAGTCATCGCCAAAGCCTCAGTTAAAGCCCGCCGGAGCCAAAAAAGGCGGAGCCAAGGATTTTAAAAGCCTCACAGGCCGACAAAAGGCGGCTATTTTCCTAGTTTCTGTAGGAAGCGACGTTTCATCCGAAATAATGAAGCACTTGCGCGAAGACGAAGTCGAAACATTGACATTCGAAATCGCGCGTTTGGAAACAATCGACGCCGAAATCAAAGACCAGGTCTTGGAAGAATTCCAGGATTTGATGAACGCCCAAAACTTCATCACAACGGGCGGCATCGACTACGCCCGCGAATTGCTCGAAAAGTCTTTGGGAAGCCAAAAAGCCATCGACATCATCAACCGCTTGACCTCAAGCTTGCAGGTCCGCCCCTTTGACTTTATCCGACGCACTGACCCGGCGCACCTTTTGAACTTTATCCAGCAGGAATATCCGCAGACAATCGCCTTGATTTTGGCGTATTTGGAGCCGGCTAAGGCCGCCGTTATTTTGCAGAACTTGCCTGAAGAAATTCAGCCCGAAGTTTCAAAGCGCCTTGCCACGATGGACCGAACCTCTCCTGACGTTTTGCGCGAAGTAGAGCGCGTTTTGGAAAAGAAACTTTCCACCTTGTCCAGCGAAGACTACACCGCGGCCGGTGGCGTTGAATCCATCGTTGAAATCCTTAACCTTGTTGACCGTTCATCCGAAAAGGCCATCATCGAATCTTTGGAAGAAGAAGATCCGGATTTGGCCGAAGAGATCAAAAAGCGCATGTTCGTATTCGAAGACATCGTTATGCTGGACGACCGCTCCATCCAGCGCGTTCTTCGCGAAGTCGACACCCAGGAATTGGCCAAAGCGCTCAAATCCGTCGACGCCGAAGTTCAGGACAAGATTTTCCACAACATGTCAAAGCGCGCGGCCAGCATGCTCAAGGAAGACATGGAGTTTATGGGACCTGTCCGCCTCAAGGACGTCGAAGAGTCGCAGCAGAAGGTCGTTTCTACAATCCGCCGTTTGGAAGAAAAAGGCGACATTGTTATCGCTCGTTCCGGCGAAGACGAGCTTGTATCTTAAAAGTTTTAGAGGAAGCAAATGGCAAAATCTGTATTTAGGCCGCTGGAATTTAAGGACGACAAAAAAGACGTTGTTACTCTAAAGCTTTATCGCGACTACGCTCCTGTTGTGGAGGAAGTCGTGGAAGAAGCCGAGCCGGAATACACAGGCCCCACCGCCGACGACCTTAGGCGCGAGGCGGAAGAGTTCAAAAAGAATTGGGAAATCGAAAAGCAAAACATGTTGGCCGACGCTCAAGCCAAGGCCGACGAAATCGTAAAGAAAGCCGAAGACGCGGCCTTTGCCGAAGTCAAGCGCCAGACAGACCAAGCGCAAATCGTAAAGACTGAAGCCGAAGCCGCCGCGCAAGAAACTCAAAAGGCCGCCCAGGCCGAAGCGCAAAAAATGCTTGACGAAGCCCGCGCCCAGGTAGAAAAGCTTAAGAGCGATTCGTCAAAAGAAGGCTTTGACCAAGGCCACGAAGAGGGCTTCCAAAAAGGCTACGCCGAAGCCCAGCGCCTTGTTGAGCGCATGCACAAAATCGTCGACTCCGTAATGCAGCGCCGCGAAGAAATTCTAAACGAGACCGAGCGCCAAATCGTAGAGCTTGTAATTTTGATCACGCGCAAAATCGTCAAGGTTATCAGCGAAAACCAAAAGAGCGTCATTCTTAGCAACGTCCTTTCGGCGCTCAAAAAAGTTAAGGGCCGCGGCGACGTTACGATCCGCGTAAACCTTGCCGACGTTCAGCTTACTACGGAACATATCCAAGACTTTATCAGCCGCGTAGAAGCCATCAAGGGCATCACGGTTATGGAAGACTCGTCGGTGGAAAGCGGCGGCTGCATTGTCGAAACCGACTTTGGCGCCATCGACGCGCGCATCTCCAGCCAGCTTACCGAGCTTGAAGAAAAGATTATGGAAGTTTCGCCGATTAAGAGCGTCGCAAAGTCTGACGTTCCTGACGCGTAAGTTCAATGCGTAAATAGCGCGCGGCTTTTTTTAGGCGTTTGGGGAAGCGCTTGCAGCCGCCGCGTTTTTGGGTGGGAAAGTGAAATCATCATACAACGTAGAATTCAATCTTAACAAGTATCTCAAAACGGTTCAAAACTCCGAGACGATTTTGTATGTCGGAAAAGTCAAGTCTGTCAACGGCCTTGAAATTTTGAGCGAAGGCCCCCGTTCCGTCATCGGAGAAATTTGCACGATAAGAATCGCAAGCCTTAAAAAAGAAATGCTTGCCGAAGTTGTCGGCCTTGACGGAACGACGGTAAAGCTTACCGCTTTTGGCGACACCCGCGGAATCGAAGTCGGAACGGAAGTCGTCGCCTCTGGCCGCACCTTGCAAGTGCCTGTAGGAAACGGCTTGCTTGGCCGCGTCGTTGACGCCACCGGAAAACCGATTGACGGAAAGGGCGACATCAACGCCGAGACGACATATCCGGCGCAAGCCTCCGCTCCCGACGCTTTGACAAGAAAAGACATCAATCAAAGAATCACGACCGGCGTCCGCGCGATCGATTCGATGCTGACTGTTGGAGCCGGCCAACGCCTTGGAATCTTCGCTGGTTCCGGCGTAGGAAAGTCAACCTTAATAAGCATGATGGCCCGCAACACTGACGCGGACATAAACGTAATCGCGCTGGTCGGAGAGCGCGGCCGCGAGGCCCCCGACTTTATCCGCCGCGACTTGGGCGAGGCCGGACTAAAACGTTCGGTCGTCGTCCTTGCCACAAGCGACATGCCCAGCATTTGCCGCTTGCGCGCGGCTTACGTGGCGACCGCCATCGCCGAATACTTCCGCGACAAGGGAAAGAACGTAATGCTTATGTTCGATTCCGTCACCCGCTTTGCGCAAGCCCAGCGCGAAATCGGCTTGGCGGCCGGAGAGCCTCCCGCGCGCGAAGGATTTCCGCCAAGCGTTTTTGACATGATTCCAAAATTGCTTGAGCGCGCCGGCGCCAACGACAAGGGATCGATCACCGCCTTTTACACAGTATTGGTAGAAGGCGACGACATGAACGGCCCGATCGCCGACACCGTTCGCGGCGTTCTTGACGGCCACATTATTCTTGACCGAAAATTGGCGCAAGCCTACCATTATCCGGCCATCGACGTTTTGGCCAGCATAAGCCGTCTTAGCCGCCGCGTAACTGGAAAGAAAACCCGCGAGGCTTGCGGCATGGTTCGCCAATGGATGGCCACTTACCAGCAAAACGAATTGATGATTACGACCGGCGCCTACGCCAAGGGTTCCAGCCCAGCGATTGACGCCGCGATAGAAAAGCATGACGAGATCGAAGAATTCCTAAAGCAAGAGGAAACCGACGCCTGCCCGATGAAGGACACCTTGGACAAACTTTCCGCTCTTACAGGAATCGAAATTCCCCAAGAGGAATATGTCGACCAGCCGGCGCTTTCAATTCCCACCGTCGCGCAAGTGGTGGACAGCCGCGCTGCCGGCCCGTCAGTTTCCGTTCCTGAGGCCAACGCTTGAAAAAGTTCGTCTTTGAGCTTGAGCAGCTTTTAAATCTCAGAAAGTACGAGCAAGACCAAGCGCAAATTGAATTGGGAAAGGCCGTCCAAGTTGAACGGCAAATCCAAGACGGCTTGGACACTCTGGCCCAGCAATATGTCGCGACAAAGAAACTTACAAGCGGCCAAACTGATTTTGCCGCGATCGCAAAGACCCAGCAATTCTACCAGTTCATAAAGCAGCAGCAAGAAAAGCTTATGAACGACATGGCGCAAGCTAAAATCGTCACCGAAGAAAAGCGCGGCCTTTTCAACGCCGCCATGCAAAAGCACGAGTCGCTAAAAAAATTAAAGGAGCGTCAGTTCGCGATTTTCAAGGAAGAGCAAAAGAAAGCCGAGGCCAAGGCGCTCGATGATATTGTCACTGCGAAATATAACTAACAAAAAAAGCCCCGGTCGCCCGGGGCTTTTTGGTCTTGGAATAAATTACGGTCGCGGCAATGCAGCGTCCAACGGACGCGGTGAAACCGCTCGAAACAACCGTTGCGGTCTTGCAAGCAACGATACGAGCGGCTTAGTACTTAAACGCGCTGCCGCCGATGAACTCGCGGATGATCGAACGGTCGGGAACGGCCGTCGCGGGAATCGGCGGGAATGCGTTAAGGAAGCGCAAGAGGCGGCAGGCTTCCGAGTATTCCTTTTGTCCCGGATGGATGCAGCGCAAGAGCGGTTCCGCGTAAACCTTAAGCACGCTAAGCTCGTAGTCGAGCGCGGTGTTCAAAATCGCGTCGGCGTTGTTCTGGAAGGGGAAGATGTGCAAGCGCTCTCCGCGGCGGACTGAATCCCACATCGAGATTGTGGCGGCCGCGCTCTTTCCTCTAAAGTTGTTGTCGCGAACGATGCGGCGGATCAAGCGGTTGTCGCTGGTCGAAATTCTGTTGTGCTCGTTGATGTTAAGCTGGGTAAGCGCCGAAAGGTAAAGCTTGAACTTGAGTTCCGGCTGTATAAGGTGGGTAAGCCTGTCGTTAAGGCCGTGGATTCCTTCCATAATTAAAATGTCGTTGGGGCCAAGCTGCAAGGTCTTTCCCTTGTATTCGCGGCTGCCCGTCACAAAGTTGTAGCTGGGAAGCTCGACCTTTTTGCCGGCGAACAAGTCCAAGAGGTTTTGGTTGATAAGCTCGATGTCCAGCGCCTCGATGCACTCGTAGTCGTAGTCGCCGTTTTCGTCCTTGGGAGTGCGGTCGCGGCCGACGTAGTAGTCGTCAAGGCTGATTACTTTTGGCTTGTAGCCGATGGCCTGCAATTCCATAGCCAGTTTTTTGGCGCTGGTGGTTTTGCCGGAACTTGAAGGGCCGGCGATCAATACCAAGCGCGTCGTGCCCCTGTTGTGGATTTGGCTTGCGATGTCGGAAATGCACTTTTCTTGGAAGACCTCGGAAATGTTGATGAACTCGTCGGCCTGGCGGCTTGAGACAAGCTCGTTAAGCGAAGCGACGCTTGTTACTCCGATTTGCTTGCCCCATTTTTTTCCGCGGGCGTAGGTTTCGAACAATACCGGGTATTCTTTAAAGTCCTGAACGGTGTCCGGCTTGGAGCTGGACGGGAACAAAATCAAGAATCCGCTCTTGTATTTTTGCAGCTTAAAGGCGCCGAGCGCTCCGGTTGAGACGAGCATCGGACCGTAGTAAAGGTCTGTGTACTCGCCGATTGTGTTCATCTGGACGCGGGGAGGGCAAACGTAGTTCAGCTGCTTGCGGGTTTCCAAAAGGCCCAGCTTTTCAAAAGTCTGGATGGCCTGCTCGTAAGAGATAAAGTGCGTTTCGATCGGAACGTTCTTTTTAATCAAAGCGTCCATCTTTTCCTTTAAGTCGCTTACGAATTTTTCTGGAACGTCGCTTCCGTCTTGGAACGTGTAGTAGTAAGCGTAGCCGAATGAGTTTTCGATGATGACATTGTTGTCGGGCTGAAGCTCATGGGCGGCCGCGGCCAAGATAAAGCAAAGGGTGCGCCTGTAAACTTGGCTTCCGTCCTTGCTTGACATAAGGACAGGCTCAAGCGAGCAGTCCACGAACATTCCGCGGTTCAGCGAGCAAACTTCGTTGTTTACGCGGACGGCGAAAATCTTTTCGGGCTTTTCGTCAAATTCGTTTATAAAGTCCGCGGGCGTGGAGCCAGTCGCGGCCTCGATTGTTTTTCCCGACGGGAACGTGATTTTAATTTTGTAGTTTTGCATAATTACTCCTTACTAAGTCTGCTATTTCGGCGCGAAAATTTTATTCGCGCCGAAAAAGGAACGTGTCAAGGCCTTGAGCGAAGCGTGCCTTGACCGTTCCTATTTTTCTAAATCCCCAGGGCCAAAGCCGAGCGGAAGCAATTGTTCCAACGTAAATTCCTTTATTTTGCCCTTGTCGTTCTGCAAAAGAATCTTGAATTTCTTGGGATTGCAAAATTCCATCATAACCTGGCGGCAAACTCCGCAAGGCGGGCAAAAGTCCTTTATGACGCCGTCGGGGCCTCCGACAATCGCGATGGCCTCAAACTGCCGTTCCCCTGAACTGACCGCGTTAAAAAACGCCGTCCGCTCCGCGCAATTGCTGGGCCCGTAAGCCGCGTTTTCGATGTTGCAGCCGCCAAAAACCTTTCCGTTTTTGGCCAGCAACGCCGCTCCAACCTTAAAATTAGAGTAGGGCGTGTAAGAAAAGGCCAGCATTTCCTTGGCTTTTTGCAGCAGCTCCTCTTGTTGTGTTTTTTTCATAGCGTTTTCTATTATAGCACACTTTGCGCCCTTTTTGCAAAAAAAGCAAAAAAAAGTGGACTTTTGGGCTTTTTTTTGCTATAATAGTAGGGAAGGGAGACAAAAATGAAGAAGAGAGTTTTCTTTGCCGTTTTGGCGCTTTTCTCTTTTGGGGCGTTTATTTCTTGTTCAAACGCCGCGGGCGGCTCTGATTCCGCCAACGTACAGACTAGCGCGGCATCCTCCAGCAAAAAGTCCGGCGTCGTCACTCTCACAGGAACGGTAAGCGTCTCCGGCGCCGTTCCCCAAATTCTTTCTGACAATTACGACGTTTCTTCTGACGGCGGAACGTCGCGCTCGGCCCAGCCCGGCCTTGACGTAAGCGGAGAGTCCGCCACGATGGAATATTTTGCCACCGCCACTTGCGACGGCGTTGTAAAGAACGGCGTTTTTGGATCTGGAGCCGACGCAAAGAAATTTGGCCTTGAGCTTGAGGCCGAAAAAAATTGGTCAATCGTAGTGGGCGTCCGCGACAAAACGGACCCTGAAAAAATTTACTTGGAGTCGCCCGCGTGGGGAGTGACGCCTGACGCAGCCGACCCGACGATAAACCACAACTTTGTTCCCGTTCCAACCACAAGCGGCGGAAAGGGAAACATAAAGCTAAAAGTGGAATTCAGCGCCTTAAGCTACACCGTAAGGGCAAATTTTATAAGCGGCCCGTCCGGCGTTGACTTGACCGCTTTGACCTTGACGCAGGAAAATGATTCAGCCGGAAAAATTTTGACGTGCGACAACGTTGACAGCGGAGTCTACGAAATCTCCATTGATTTTGTAACGACAACCAGCAAGCCGATACTTGAGTATTCGACGATTCAAACCGTAACTGTGGCCAAGAACATGACGACAAACGCTTGGGCGCGGGACGGAAACGAAAGCGCGGCCTCTCCGATATCCGGCGGCAAATTTCAATTTAACAGCGGCAACAAAGACGCTTTGATAAAAGAATTTCTTGGCTCCAACATCTATGTGGCCGACGGCGACGGCGTTGATTCCAGCGACACTTACAGCGGAAACTGGAAAAGCCCCCTTAAGTCGGTGAACGCCGCCGTTCAAAAAATCAAGGCCGCGGGCGACGCGGGCGCGACGGCAAAAGACTATGTGATTCACTGCAGCGGAACCTTTAATACAAGCTCATACGCTTCTACGCCATCGCTTACATCCGCTATCATCACCTCCACAAACTCAAAGTCCATAACGATTGTCGGAACAAGCGCTTTCGGCGCAGACACATTCAGCGCGTCAGACGCCGGCGTGTCAGCCTTTTTTGTCGACACAACCATTCCAGTAAAATTCAAGAACATAACGCTGCGGGGCGCCTCTGGAATTGGAGACAGCTATTTAGCGGCCCTTGACGTAAAAGGCGGAGCGCAAGTCACTATCGAAGACAACGTTACAATCACGGGCTCAATAATTGGCGTAAGCGTTGACGGAGCGACGACGTCCGTTAAGTTGAACGGCGGAACGATCAAGAACAACACGACCGCGGTGCAAGTAAAGAACGGATCGTTTGTCGTCCAAAAAGGCTCGATTCCCTTTAACAGCGCCACTTGCTCAAACGACGTAAAGCTTGACGAAAATAAATTCATTACCGTCAAGGGCGATTTGTCCGGGGTGGATGTTTCCACCGCCAAAATCGGCATTACCCCTGGCCAGCGAAAGCGCGGCGTAAAGGTCGTTGACACTGCCGCCTCCACCGCAACTGTCGCGGACGTCAAAGGCAAATTTTTGATCGCCGACCCGACAGTCAGCGACACAAATCCCGACGGCGACGAATGGGAAGTGGTTGCGGCGGCCGCCGACAACGCGCTAAAAACCAACGCCCCGATTTACGTAGGCCAAGCCCCCGACGGCACCGCAGGTAGCAACGACAACGCCGGCACAAAAAGCGCTCCCTATGCTAAAATTATGCGCGCTTGCCAGGACATGAACGACGCAAGCATGCCTTATACAATCAATGTCAAGGGAACAGTAAGCGGCTCGCAGACGGTTTCCGCCGTGCTTTCCAAGACGGCAGGCGACGGAAAATCCTATCACGCGGCCTCTGTCTTGATAAAAGGCGTGACCCCGATTCCGACAAGCGGCGTTCCTCAAGACTCGATTGACGGCGGCGGAGCCTCCGCATCCGCTTTGAATATCTACCCTGATGTTCCTGTAACGATTCAAAACCTTAAGATTACCAAGGGCGGCGGCGCCGCCGGCGGCGGAATTTACATGAGCCCTGGCACTGACGTTACGATTAAAAGCGGAACTTTGATTACAGCAAATAAAGCAACTCAAAAAGGCGGCGGCATTTATTGCAAAGACGGAACGCTGAAAATTGAGGGCGGAAAAATCTGCGCCAACCAAATAACAGGAACCTCTAGCGGATACGGCGGAGTGGGGCTTTACGCGGAAAGCAGCTCGGATAAAAGCGCCGTCATTACGATGACCGGCGGAGAGATTTCCGGCAACAAATGCGAAAACGCCAATGTAAACGGCGGCGGAGTAAAGCTTAATGGAGCCGGCGTCAGCTTTAACATGTCGGGCGGCGCCGTAAAAGACAATGAATCCTTAAATCTTGGAGCCAACTTTTACGTCAACGAGTCTGACATTACTTTAAGCGGAACGGCCGAGATTTCCGGCGGAAAGATTGAAACAACTGCGAACGACGCGATTGGCGCCGCGATGTGGCTGGAAGGAAGCAGCGCAAGCCTTACTATGACCGGCGGAAAAATTTGCGGCAACACGGCAAAGACCACCGCCAGCGACAAAAACGCCAACGCCGGCGTTTACGTAAAGGCTTCTACCTTCAATATGTCCGGCGGCGAAATTTCCGGCAACAAGAATCTTGCCGGAAACAGCAGGGGCGGCGCGGTCAGGCTTAGTTCCGACGAAGGCAGCGCGTTCGTTATGAAAGGCGATGCTTTTGTTCCTTATGGCGGAACGGAGGGCAATAACGACGTATACTTGCATGACAAAAAGTCAATTATGCTTGCCGATTCTGTTTCAAGTCATGCCGATGCGGATGGAAAGCGCGTAGGCGTTACGGTCGCGGGCTGGAAACGCGGCTTTGTAATTTTGGGAGTTTCTGGAAGTTATTCAATCACTGACGCGGTTCAAAAGAAATTTGTTCTTACCGCTCCCGCCACGGACGAATGGGAAAAAATTCTTGCGTCCACTAAAAAAAGCGTCTCGATCAACGCTCCGATTTACGTAGGCAAAAAGCCCGGCGAAACCACCGACGGCTTGGACACCAATTATGGCACCAAGAACTCGCCCTTTAAGACAATCGCGCGCGCCTGCCAAGAAATGAACGACGCGTCAACAGAATACATAATCAACATTAACGGCTCTGTCAGCGGCGCGCAGACGATTCCAGCAACGCTTTTAAAGACTGCCGGAAGCGACACGACAAAAAATTACGCAAAAAGCGTCACGCTTACGGGCGTTGCCGACAGCGGAGCGACCCTTAACGGCGGCGGAACGTCCGCAAACCCAAAAACAACGCTCACAGTTTCGTCAGGCGTTCTTGTAAACATTGATGGCTTGACTATTACGGGCGGCTACAACGACAAAGCAGGCGGCTTGCTTGTAAGTTCCGGCTCTATCGTCAACTTAAGGGACGGCGTAAAAATTATAAAGAACGAAGCAACCGACTCCGGCGGCGGCGTTTATGTCGACAGCAGCGCGAAATTAGCATTGTCGCTTGGAGCCGAGATTGGAGACAGTTCCGGCGACGTTCCGGCCTCGGACGCGACTACGGCGACTACAAATATAAACAAGGCCAAGAATGGAGCCGGCGTTTACAACAAGGGAACACTTTTGCTTGGCGCCGAACTTGACGCGTCGGGCGCTGTTACCGACAAAGGCTCGACGTTTACAGGCGGCGTGTTCGCCAATCTTGCGACGGCAAAGGGCGGCGGCGTTTACCAAGCCGCGACTTCAACGACTATGTACGGCGGAAACGTAAAAAACAATTATTCTGGCAGCGCTGGCGGCGGCGTGTATATTGGCGCGGGCGGCTTGAACATGACTGGCGGAACCTTTGAACTTAACAAAGCGTATAGCCAGGGCGGCGCCGTCTACGCCGCTTCGACCTTTAGCGTAAGCGGCGGCGCCAACCTTTACGCTGACAGCAACGCCGAAAAAGTCAACGACGTATATCTTTCCGGAACTAACACACTTGGAATCTCAAATACAATCACCAACGACGGCAATGTGGCTACAATCACTCCGCCCTCATGGACGCGAGGAAAACAGGTTTTGTCCGACGGAAGCAGCGGAACTTATGTCAATCAATATTATACCAAATTTAAAGTAAGCGACTCGGAATGGACAGTTGGCTATTATCAAACTTCCTTATCCAAAGATTATGCGAAAACTTCCGCAATTGGCGCTGAACTTTGGGTTTCAACATCGGGCGGCACGTCTGGTTCAGATACAATAAGCGCCGCGCCGGCTTCAGACCAACGCGGAACCAAGGCCAAGCCGTATTCCACAATGAAGGCCGCGGTTGAACAGTGCTTTAGCGCGAGCCAGTCGTTTACGATAAATGTTTGCGGAACGGTAAGCGGCGCAAAGCAAGTAATCCCCGCCGCCACGGAAACGACAGGCCTTGCCGAATCCATTTACATATATGGAAAGGGAACCAACGCTTCGATAGACCGCGGTCTTCTTGGACAATCCGCCAAGACGGATGGAACCGCCCTTGAAATAAACTCTACGACTTTGATAAATATGGAATCTCTAATAATAAAAGGCGGTAATGTCTCTGGAGATGGCGGCGGCGTAAAACTTGCCGTCAGCGGCGCAAAAGTTCGTCTTGGCGGCGGCGTAAAAGTAATTCAAAACCAAGCGACAGGCAACGGAGGCGGCGTTTATGTCGCGGATGGAGCGACGTTGGCTCTTACGGGGTCGAGTTCGACGCCTGTTCAAATCGGACAAAAAGGCGACTCCACTCCCACCAGCAGCACGACTGTCAGCTCCAGCATCGGAGCCAACAAGGCGGCTGGGTATGGCGGAGGAATTTATTGCGTCGGCACTGGAAAATTGGTTCTTGGATTGCCGCTTAAGGAAGATGGAAGCGTTATCCCATCTTCCTCTACAATTACTGGAATATATGGCGGCGTCTATGGCAACATAGCCGCCAACGGAGGCGGAATTTATACCGAATCCAGTTTTGTGATAAACGATGGAAGCGACAAAGCCAATTATGACATTGCCAATAACTATGCCACGCAAAGCGGCGGCGGCATTTACTGTAATGCGGCAGACTGTACGATTCTTGGCGGAAAAATATACAGCAACAACGCTCAAAATGGCGGCGCTGTCTACATTCCCACAGGCAAAAAACTAACGGTCTCAAGCGGAACGTACACACTAAATACCGCCACAGCGTCGGGAACAACAGTTGCCAACGGCGGAGCCTTTTACAATGAAGGAACGTTGATTTTTGATGGCGGTACTGGTTCAAATGCGATTACAATTGGCTCTAGCGGCGCTTTGAATACTTGCAAATCTAACGGCGGCGCTATTTACAACGCCGGCAGTTTGTCTATGGCCAAGGTGACAGTCTATGCCGGAACCGGAGTGACAACTGGAGTGACAGTGAATGACATATATCTTCCAAAACACAAGTACATTACGTTAAAAACAGGATTCGCTCCCAGCAGCGCCACTTACGCTCCAAAAATTTCTTTGGACACAAGCTCGGACGCCTACTGGGCCTTTGCCCAGATTTTAAGAAAGGACGAAGGCGCTACAAGCCTTCCGTCAAACTACACCCTTATAAGCATTGCCTCGTCGCAATCGTCTCTTTACGAAATCAATTCGCAAGGATGCCTTAAGCCAAAGACTTTGCCTTACACAATAACTTCCACGGCAGAGGCAAACGACGGCAACGGTATTTTGTACAAAGCCGCCAAGTCCCTAAAAAGCGGCGACAATCTGACTTTGATTACAGAGCAAACTATAACGCTTCAGACAAGTTTTGCCGTTCCCGTAGGCGCCACAATGACGCTGCAACGATCGACCAATACATCCAAGACAGTAAACACAAGCTCGGACGGCTATCTTATAAAAGCTACGTCGTGGAGAGCCATAGGAGACGAGTATGGCTGCGGCCAATTTATCCTTGACGGAAAAAATGTTCAATGTTATTCGGCATTGATGTACTGCGGCGACGGCTGCTCTTTTTACAATGTAACATTCCAAAACAACAATTCGACAAAGAGCGGCGGTTCAGGAAACGACGGTTTGGGCGGCGCGATAATTGCTGATGGATGGGAAGATAACATAAAGTTGAATAGTTGTGTCATAGACAATTGCAAGGCTGTCAAAGGCGGCGCCATCTACAACGGAAGGGCTGACCATATAACAATTGATGAGGCAACCGTTATAAAGAATTGCGACGCAACGACCCAAGGAAGCGTAATGTATTTGAATATTCTTGGAGGCGATCCGAAGATAAAGCTATATCACAGTTCTTATCAAGGAAAGGGAAACACCGCGCAAAGCGCCTCTACCGGCATAAAATGCATATACGTGAAAGTCGCGGCTTCTTATTGTTACATTTATTTTGACGGAGCGGAAACTGCTTCCTATACCCCCTATACAAATGAGGAGCTTACGCTTAATTAGAGTCCCGCGCGGGGATTTTTGGTAAGACCATTAAGGTGCGGCCAACAGGCCGCCCCGTTTTTTTGCGCGGGATTAGTTTGCGGGGGCGGGCTGGGCGACGATTTCCTTGACTTGCTCTTCGGTCATGTTTAAGGATTTTGCGATGATGTCAACTGACACGCCGTTAGTATAAAGATTTCGTGCGGCTTCCACGGCTTTTTGCGCTGCGCCTTCGATGATGCCGTCCTGCCGCCAGTTTTGAATTGCGATTTCTTCATTGAACTCTGTCAAACACATGCCCATTATGTTCTCCTTTTGTTCGCGGACAAAGCCGTCAAGCAAGTCTTGCTCGCAAGCCCATTCGACGGCCTCGCGCACAGCTTGGCCGATTTCCATGTCATTCCCTTGGTTGTCGGATATTCTTCCCACGAGCCTTACGTAATCATATAATGGTTTGCATTTTTTGACAAGGCTTTCGTTCTTGTTGGTATTGATGTTTATCACGTCCGCCGTCCACTCAAATTTTCCGGAGTCGTCCTTTTGCTCAAACGCGCTGGAAAGCCTAAGCTCGTAGCGCTCGGCGCGGTCAGGCTTGCCGTTGTAGAACACAACAAAGCGCGGGTTGGGGATTTTTATCAGCGACGAGCGGTTCAAGTCAAATTTGTTGTCGGATATGAACCTTTGATATAGTTGTGAAAAATAGAAAAGTCCGCGCAGCGGCATGTTGGCGTTCGGGCGGCTTTGCTGCTCGTAGAGCGTCATTTGCGAATCAACCAAAAAAGACACGTCGTTGTACATAGTGACGAAAATGACGTTTTCGATTGTGTTCAGCTTTAGCGCGTCGGGGTCTGTGTAGTTCGTGCCGTTCAATACGTTGTACAAGTCCAGCCGCCAGCGCTTGCTTCGCTCGTCGTCCTCGCCAAAGATTGCGATGAAAAGCCTGTCGCGGTATTTGGGGTGCGGCTTGCCTTCGATTGTGTTCTGTGTTTCGTTCATAGAAACCTCCAGTAAATTTTTTCTTACATATTAGATAGAGGTTTTTGTTCACTTTTTTGCGCTTTTTGCAGAAAATTCGTAAAAAATTTTTGCAAGTTTTCTGGCGTTATACAATACATTTGTTTTTTTTGCTGTGGAGCGTTAGCGCTGGTAGCCCCCGCGACCTGCGGTCGCTGCTGGGATAGCCGATTAGTTTGCGGGGGCGGGCTGGGCTTCTGCAAACGATTCTACAGGTATTCCCAATAAAGCCGAAATTTCTTCCGCAGTGTATTTGCCGTCGGCAAGAAGTTTTTGCGCGGTTTCTAGGGCTTTTTCTTGCGCGCCTTTTCTTATCATGTCGTAGTCATGCAAATTCATCGCCATGTACTCCTGCCGTAATTGTTCGTTTTCCTTCATTTTTTTGACGAGGGCGGCAAGCCTGTTTGTAAGGTCGTCCTCGCCGGACTCGTTGGTCTGCACAAAGCGGAGCAGGGCTTTTACGCGCTCGTCCTTCTCCTTTTCGTACGCAGTTGCATTATACCGCGCTTTGCGCGGTTTTGCTAGTGGAAATATTTACGTGCCCGCTTCCGCGGGCGACTGGAAATAAATCACTTTTCGGCGAATGGTTTGAAAACGAGTAGCGAGGAAGGCCGAATGACTTCTCGTTTTCGTCCTTGAAAGGGTCGTTCTTACAGATGAGCGGAAAATTGAAAAAAAAGCAAAAGAAACTTGAAAAAAACAGGATTTTGCGCTAAATTATATAGTAGGAAGAGTAGTGCCATGAAAGTCGGATTGAGGAAAAATAGGGTAATTCGCTTTTTTGCGGCTGGAGTTGCGGCCGCGGCGATGGTCTTGTCTTCTTGCGCCAATTTTGGCATGGACGAGAATTCCTTCCAAAACAAGGTTTCGGCCTACTTTAAAGAGATGACCAACAACGCGGCCATCGCCGCCTACGAGTTGGATCCGGCCAACGCTCCCACCGACAAGTTTGGAAACCTTTGCTTTCCCTTTGACCAAGACTGCAAAGTCACCTTGCTTTTGCGAAACCCCCAGCGCTATCACTTTACCGCCGGCAGCAACATGGAATTTAGCATGGCCGGCGAAAGCGGCGCTACTCCTATTTGGTCGGACGCAAGCATGGTCACGATTGAGCAGGACGCAAGCGACCCCTCAAAAATATACGTAACCTATCCGTCAAACTTTTTGATGGCCCATCAAGGCGGAGCCGACATCACTCCTCTTGTAACCCTTTACCATCCGGTTTCGCACGCGTCTTTTGGCGTTTACGACAAGCTAAAGCTTTCAAGCAACGCTCCTCCGCCGGCTCCCAACGGAGCGGTTGTAATGCAGACAAACTCCGCCACCGGCTCCAAATGGGTCGTCTGCTTTAACATGCCGGATTCTTCCTTTATAAACAACTACCATTCCGACATAACCAGCGTAAGCGTAAACGGCGCTTCGTTCGACACTAGCATCACAACAGGATCAATCGATTATCCCACAGGCGGAACGACGCTTAAAACCTCAGTTTCTTCGTCGGAGTTGGCTGACAACCAAAAAACCGGAAGCCATTTTGCCACTGACGGCCAGCCCGCCTACTTTATGACGGACGACATCGCCGACGAGACGGAACGGGTCTACACGATTACAGTCACCGACAGCGCGGGCCTTAGCTCCAGCGTTGCGGTAAGCGCGCAGGGCTACAAGCTTAGCGCCCCCGACGCCTACCTTGTTGGCGGAACTGCCGCCTTTAGCAAGTCCACTCCGGCCGCTGCCTCAAGCGCTGCCAAAAACTCCGTCGGCCAAGAAGAGGACGGAAGCGCATGGATAACAATCCGCGCCCTGGCCAAGACTGCCGCCGTTGAATACACAAAAATTGACGGAACCACTGCAAGCACAGAATCCGTTGACTACGACCCGTCCAACGCGTCGCTTGTCTACGAGCTTTATAGCGGACCGACGCTTAGCACAACTACATTGCTGCGTACGGGAACGCTTTCCGGCGTGTCGGGCAACATCAGCATTCCCGCGGGAACCAGCTATGTAAAGGCCTTTGTTCGCAAACCCTTGTACGCCGACAGCGAAGCGATTGTTTGGAACTGCCGCGCCGTTTGCACAAACCTCTTTGTAAGCGCCTCTGGCGACGACGGAGCGGGCGGAGAAGGCAGCCGCGCCAAGCCTTACAGAACAATCCAAAGAGCCATAAAGCAATTCCAGGACGGCTTGACCGCGGCCGAACCCGACTACGACGCCAACACAACGTTGAACATCCGCGTCCTTACCGACATCACTCCGCCGGCGGACTTTAACTGGAGCGCAAACAGCAATTCTTTTGCAAACGTTTACTTTGGCCCAGTTACATTGCCGTCTAACCTTGTTCTTAACATAAAGGGCGAGGGCGGAAGAAGGACGATTAGCGGCGGCCAAAATGTTAGCGAAATTAGTAGCAGATTGCGCCGCGTTATGTATGTCAACGCGGGAACCGTAAATATAGAAGACATAAACATTACGGGGGGCTATTACTCAAGCGGATCTGACCAAAACGGCGGCGGCCTCTGCATTAGCGGCGGAACGGTAACTTACAAAAACGGCGCCGTGTATGGAAATTTCGCGGGATCGGGCGCCGGCGTGTATGTCGGCAGCGGAACGGCCCACGAGTTTGAAAACGTCCAGGTTTACGAGAACGCAAGATACAAGGAAGGTTATGGCGCTGGCATTAGTGTTGCCAATAGCGCGGGCTTGACTTGCAACAGCTGCGTCATTCGCGACAACGGCTACGCTACGGCTCTTTCCGTAGGCGAGGGCGGCGGCGGTGTATACAATAATGGAACCTTTGTCATGAATGGCGGCTCGATTACAGGAAACATAATCAATCCGGCTTGCGGCGGCGGCATTTACAACAAATCTGGCTCTGTAACTCTTGCCAATGTGACAATGACCGGAAACTCCGCTACAAGTGAGTTTGGAAAGGGTGGCGCCATTTACAACGCCGCGGCCCTTACTCTAGAAGCTTGTACAATCACCGGCAACTCGGCCACGGAAGGAGCCGGTGTATACAACTATGGTTCGACCTTTACCTTTACCCTTAAAGCCGGAACGACAAAGATTTTGGACAACTTGGTTCCGGATCCGGCGGATTCAACAAAGACCAAGCAGGGCAACGTCTACTTGAACGTAGGAGATGTTATAACCATTGATCCTGGCGCCAACCTTGGCGACAGTAGGATCGGCGTAAACATTCCTTACACTGCTTCAACGCCCGCCGACGACAAGCCTTCCGCGGGCGCGCCAAAGAGCTTTACCTCTGGCTACGGATATCCTGGCACCAATTCCAAAAAGCCTGGCTTGATCTTTGTGGCCGAAAACGGCTACGGCGTCACCGACAATGGCGATGACGGCGAGGCGGCATTTGCCGTTTCCGGCGGCTCTATGTACGATCCGACAGACTTTAAGATTACCGCGGCCTTGGATTCGGCGATGGCAAAGCCCAACGCCGACAAGACCTTTAACGTTACGATAACCGCCGAGCGCAAGCTGTCAGACGGCAAGTTCCCGTCGGAAAAGACCCCGGCCGAGGCTGCCAACCTTGTATACAATTTAACCGACCATAAGCTTTACGAAGATGGCGGAACCGTTCCAGCCGCCGGAGAAGGAAGCGATAACCCGGCCGTAACATGGTCAGCCGCGCTTTACAACGGCAGCCAAAAGATTGCAAGCGGCGCAAGCATCTCTACCAACGGCTTGACCGTTACCGTGCCCGCCGCGGCTATTCCGCGCGAAGACACCTACATCCTTAAGATTACCGCCACTTACATGGGCTACACGCACGACGCCAGCTTCCCGATAACCGTGACAAACCGCATTGGAATTTTGACTTCGCCCAGCGCGGTTGGCGACATAGTCTTTAGCGACGGCAGCGCGGTGTCATACAGTTCTGGACTTGAATTGACGCCTGAGCAAAAGGCCGCAGCCGTCGCGGTAATCTTCTACGCTGGCGGCGACACAGATGATCTTGGCAGCAAAATCCTTGGCGTTGGATTGAAGGAATCAAACGAAATTAAAGTGTGGGCTACAACCTTATCGCTTTGTTATACTGACGCGGCTGGAGCGACAAATGCAAATGACGGAGAAGCAAATTGGGCAGCAATTTGCGCAAAAGACCCAACCCGTACCACTACTGCGGAAAGCAGGGCGACATATTACCCTGCCTTTGCTTGGTGCTTGAGTTATGGCTCCACATACAACGCTGCTGTAAACAGCGAAACTGACGGCTGGTATCTTCCTGCGGAAAATGAGCTTAAAGCGCTTGTTATTACAAACAAGGCGACAGTAAACAATGCTTTTGCCAAGATTGGAAGCGCAGCCACGACGATTGTCGTTACGAATGAAAATAGCACAATGCTTTGGTCCTCAACCTCACAAACTGGCGTAAATCAGCAGTATGCAGTTGGCTATAAGTCAACTCGGGTGGAGCTTGGCAAGGGCGCTCCGCACTACGTCCGCGCCGTCCGCCAGTTCTAGGCCGCCGCGATACGCTCGCTCCTCCGCTTGAATTTCCGGCCTAAAAGCGCTATTATGGTTCCGCTATGGAAATGAATCTTGACAACGAAGCGGCCCTTATCGAGGCCATATTGTTTTTGGAAAGCGAGCCTTTGGCCGAAAAGTCCTTGGCGATGATTTCGGGCCTTTCGGAAGAGGTCGTTCAAAAGGCGCTTGAAGCTTTAAAAGAAAAGTATTCGGCCGAAAATTCCGGCCTTGAACTGCAAATGATTACGGGCGGCTGGGCCCTTACCCCCAAAAAGAAGATTTGGGACTTGGTCAAGGAGCGTTACGGCAGCAAAAACGAAGGCCGCCTTTCGCGCAGCGCGATGGAAACCCTTAGCATCATAGCGTATTCCCAGCCGATCACCCGCGCCGAGATAGAAGGCATTCGCGGCGTCAGCGCCGACAATATGATCCGCCTTTTGATCGAGCGCAACCTTATAAAGGAAGTCGGCAAAAAGGACATTCCCGGAAAGCCCACGCTTTACGCCACGACAAAGGACTTCCTAAAATTCTTCCGCCTAAACTCAATCGCGGACCTTCCAAAGTTGGACCAGGAAGAAGAAGAGAGGTTCGAGCTTGCAAGATAAGCCCAAAAATCCGGACGGCTTGGAGCGATTGCAGGCCTTTTTGGCCCACGCCGGAGTGGCCAGCCGCCGCGCCAGCGAAAAAATCATTTTGGACGGCCGCGTTTCTGTAAACGGAACGGCAGTCACCGAGCTTGGAACCAAAGTAGGGCCGGGCGACAAGGTTTTTGTTGACGGAAAACAAGTCTTTGCCGAGTCCGCCAAGCGCTACGTGTTGCTCAACAAGCCCGTCGGCTACGTTTGCTCGATGTCCGACGAAAAAGGCCGCCCCGTTGCCGCCGATTTGCTAAAGGAAAAGTATTCCGAGCGCCTTTACAACGTTGGCCGCTTGGACATGTTCAGCTGCGGCCTTATCATTTTTACCAACGACGGCGACTTTGCCAAAATTCTTTCGCATCCCAGCGCCGAAATCGAAAAAGAGTACGTGGTTGACACAAGCCTTCCTTTGCCCCGCGGTTTGGACCAAGACTTTGAAAAAGGCATGCGGGTTGAAGGCGTCTTCTACAAGGCCAAAAGCGCCCGCGAGCTTAATTCCCACAGAATGGCGGTTGTCTTAATAGAAGGAAAGAACCGCGAAATCAGGCGCGTTTTTGAGTCCCGCGGGGCGGCGATCAAGCGCCTTTGCCGCGTCCGCATCGGAAACATCAACATAAACGAGATGGCCCCCGGCGAATTCCGCGACCTTGAGCCTTTTGAGGTCCAGGAATTGCTTGACGAGGCCACCACCCACGAACTTTAAGCCGTAATATATGGAGGACAATATGATTATCGCAATCGACGGACCGGCCGGAACCGGAAAAAGCACAATCGCGGGCATTATCGCCAAAAAATTGGGCATAACTTACCTTAATTCGGGCAGCTTTTACCGAGCCATAACGTTGGCCTGCCTTGAGAATTCAATCGACATAAGCGATTCTCAGGCCGTAATCGACTTTGCCAAGACGCTTACCCTTGACTACAAGGATTCCCATTTGATTCTAAACGGAACGGACGTGGAGGCCCGCCTGCACGAGGACAAGGTCAGCGCCAACACCTCGCAGGTAAGCGCGATTCCACAAATCCGCCAAATCGCCGACGCCCGCATGCACGAGATAACAAAAAGCCAAAGCATCGTCTGCGAGGGCCGCGACATGACGACGGTCGTCTTTCCCAACGCCGAATACAAGTTTTACCTTGACGCCTCGCTTGACGTTCAGGCCCAGAGAAGATATGACCAAGGCGTCAGCGGAATGACCCTTGAGCAGATAAAGGAAGCGATTAAAAAGCGCGACGAGCTTGACAAGGCCAAGGCCGTGGGCGCCCTAAAGCGCGCTCCCGACGCGGTTTACATCGACACCTCAGACTTGACTATAGAAGAAGTTTGTGATAGAATACTTAGCAAAATTCACTAGTGAAAGGATAAAAAATGGAAAAGATGGAAGTGGAAATGGACGGAGCCAAAGGCTCAATCCAAACACAATTAGAGGAGTCACTCAACAACCTTAAGCCGCTTGAAGACGGCCAGCTTGTTGATGGATCAGTTATCGCTGTTACAGACGAATATGTATTCATCGACATTGGATACAAGTCTGAGGGAAAAATCCCCGTTTCAGAATTCGCGGGAGACTTGCCCAAGACTGGAGACGTGGTAACAGTAGTTCTTCTTAGAAAAGATGGTAGAAACGGTCCTGAAGTTTCTAAAGCAAAAGCCGACGCCAAGCAAATGTGGAAAGACGTTCGCAAGGCGTTTGACGAAAAGACGGTTGTTGACGGAACAATCGAAAAGGTCGTTAAGGGCGGATACGAAGTCGCTCTTGGCGGCGACATTCACGCGTTCCTTCCGATCAGCCAGTCTGACAGCCAGAAGGTTGAAAAGCCCGAAAGCTTGCTTGGAACAAAGGGCAAATTTTATATAGAGCGCCTCTACTCTGACAACAAGGCCAACGTGGTCGTAAACCGCCGCCGCTACTTGGAAGAGCAGATGAACACAGCCCGCGACAAGTTCTTTGCCGAGACTCAAATCGGCGACAGCGTTAAGGGCGTCGTAAAGAGCTTCACAAGCTTTGGAGCCTTTATTGACTTGGGCGGCTTTGACGGCTTGCTTCACATCAACGACATGAGCTGGGGCCACGTAACTCGCCCCAAAGACTTTGTAAAGAAAGGCCAGGAAATCGAGCTTAAGGTTATCCGCCTTGATCCCGAAGAAAAGCGCATCAACCTTTCTCTCAAGCACTTTGCCGAAGATCCGTGGGTTCACTTTGAAGAAAAGTACCACGTAAACGACATCGTAAAGGGCAAGGTAACAAAGCTTACAGACTTTGGCGCCTTCATCGAGTTGGAAGAGGGAATCGAAGGCTTGGCCCACATTTCCGAATTCAGCTGGACAAAGAAAGTAAACAAGCCTTCTGACGTTCTTAAGATCGGCGACGAAATCGAATGCATGATCTTGGGCTACGACATTCAGGCCGGCCGCGTTTCGCTCGGTCTCAAGCAAGTTACAGAGAATCCTTGGGATTCAATCGCAGAAAAATATCCTGTTGGAACTAAGATTCACGGAAAGGTCGTCAAGATCACAAATTCCGGCGCCTTCATTTCTATCGAAGACGGAATCGACGGCTTCTTGCACGGAGACGACATTTCTTGGACAAAGAAGGTTAAGCATCCGGGCAGCGAGCTTAAGGTTGACCAGGAAGTTGACGCCGTCGTTATCGAAAACGACCCCGAGCAGCATCGTATCAAGGTTGGCCTCAAGCAGTTGACTGACGATCCTTGGCAGAAGTTTGCCGAAGAATACCAGCCCGGCTCAACGCTCGAAGGCGAGATCACTTCGATCACAGACTTTGGCGTGTTCGTTAAGACTCCCGTTGGAATCGAAGGCCTTATCAACAAGTCCAACCTTAGCGAAGACCGCGAGATTCCCTACGAAGAAGCGGTTAAAAAGTACAATGTTGGCGACAAGATCAACGTGTATGTTGTTGACGTAAAGAAGGACAAAGAGCAGGTTGCCTTTAGCGTTCGCGAATTCAAAAAGAAGCAGCAGCGCGACGAGATCAGCCAGTACATGAGCTCTTCTTCTAACGACGACGACGGAGCTTATACTTTGGGCGACGCGCTTAACGCCAAGAAAGACAACTAGCGCGTAACGCAATGAGCGCAAAGGAGCTTGGCTATTCAGACAAACTAAAAGCGCTCATTGACATCAGCGCCGGAATCAACTTAAAGTTTTCCGACGTTGACGCCTTGATGGCCTACATTCTTGAAGCGGCGATGAAGATGATTGAATGCGAGTCCTCTTCGCTTTTGCTTGCGCAAAAGGGCGGGGATTCGTTGCGTTTTGCGGTTGCTTTGGGACCAAAAGGCGCCGAGGCAAAAAACATCGTCGTTGGCAAGAATAGTTTGGCAGGCTGGGTTGCCCGGCACAAAAAGCCCTTGCTTTTGAACGACGCCAACAAAGACGAGCGCTTTTTTGACCGCGTTCAAAACAAAACCGGCTACATTACAAACACGATGATCGCGCTTCCGATGACAAACGGAGACGAGTTCATCGGCGTAATTGAATTGATAAACAAGACGGGCGGCAAGCTCTTCACGCAAGAAGACCTTGAGCTTATGACGATTTTGGCCAGGCAGGCCGGAATCGCCTACGCCAACGCCGCCAGTTATCGCGAGGCCAAGGACACAATCTTTGCGCTAAGCGACAACATAAAGCAGGGCGGGGAATACCACGTTTTTATCGCAAAAAGCGCGGTCATCTCCGACTTGGCGCGAGTGGCCGACGCGGCTGCCCAAACCACTTCCTCCGTTTTGATTACCGGAGAAAGCGGCGTCGGCAAGGAACTTTTTGCCGAGCAGTTGCACTTGCGCAGCCCAAGAAGGGACAAGCCTTTTGTCCGCGTAAACTGCGCGGCCTTAAGCCAGGCCCTTTTGGAAGACGAGCTTTTTGGACATGCAAAGGGCGCCTACACGGACGCTTCAACTTGTCGAAAAGGCCGCTTTGAAATGGCCGACGGCGGAACGCTTTTCTTGGACGAGATTGGCGAAATCCCGCTGGAGTTGCAGGCAAAGCTGCTAAGGGCCATTCAAGACAAAAAATTTGAGCGCGTTGGTTCCAGCGAAACGATTAGCGTTGACGTTAGAATCGTTTGCGCCACAAATAAAGATTTGGAACTTATGGTCAGGGAAGGAAAATTCCGCGACGATTTGTTCTACAGGCTTAATGTCGTTCCGCTTAGGATTCCTCCGCTAAGGGAACGCCGCGACGACATCAGGCCCTTGGCGGATTACTTTTTGCAAAAGTTTTCCGGCGAGACAAAAAAGAATTTTAAGGGTTTTACCGACGACGCCAACGAGGTCCTTTACAATTACTATTGGCCGGGCAACGTTCGCGAATTGGAAAACTCTATAGAAAGGGCTTGCGTTCTTGGAACGCCTCCCTTGATAAGCGCGCAAAACCTTCAGATTCCCGCCGATGTTCCTGGCGCCTCTGAAAGCGCTGCGACGCAAAGGGGCTTTGTTCCCCAAAGCGGACAAACGCTTAAAGACGCGATAAATGAGTTTAAGAAATACTACATTGAGCGCGCCTTGCAAACCAGCGGAGCGAGACAAGCCGACGTTGCCGCCTCTTTGGGCATCCAACGAACTTATCTTTCGCGCCTTTTGGTTGAACTTGGAATAAGACAGTAATTGAATATTGATTGGAGAATATTATGGCTGACAATATCGTAAAGATGAAGGGCGCCGACGCCGAAAAAAAGAATCTTTCCGGCGAGCAGAAATTGGGAAATTTTTTGAGCAAGAACTCTAAGGTTCTTGTTGGCGTTCTTTGCGCGGCGATCGTTTTGATCGTGGCTTATGTGGTTTACTTCTACGTTTCCACATCGCTTGTTCGTTCAAACCTTGACAAGATCGGCGTGATTGAGTACTCGTTCACAAAGGACGCTTCTACCATCGACGACGCTGAGCTTGCTTCTAGACAAGACACCGCTCTTAAAAACTTGGCCGCTTATTTGAACAAGGGCGGAATCGTTGGAGCTCGCGCCAACATGCTTTACGCCGACATTTGCGGCCAAAAGAAAGATTGGCAGGCTTCTAAGGACGCTTGGCTTAAGGCTGCCTCAAAGAAAAAGGGCAGCTACCTTGAGTCTTTGTGCAATTTTAACGCCGCCGCCGCTTGCGAAGAATTGGGACAAAGCGAAGAAGCCTTGAAGCTTTACGAAAAAGTTTCGGCCGACAAGAACTTTGTTGACAGAAGCCGCGCTTACTTTAACGCCGGCCGCCTTAAGGAAGCCGCTGGAGATTTTGAAGGCGCAAAGCTTTCTTACCAGGCGATTTCCGATTTGGGCAACTCAAAAGATACTTGGAGCGACATGGCCAAGACTAGATTGCTTGAATTGGAGATTGAAGGCAAAATAAAATAGCCTTTTTTTGGGAGGGCGCTTTGAAAAAATCTTATTTTGTTCTCGCGTCCTTCCTTATCCTTTTTCTTGTCTTTTTTACCGCGTGCGGACTTGACACTTACTACACGTTGAATCCGCCGCCTGGACTGACCCACGCAGTTGACGAAACTGTAAGCGACGCGGCCCAAAGGTACTTTGGCTTTATTTCGGCCACAAACAACAATTCCGATTCCAGCTTTAGGTTTTTGGGAACTGCCGTTTACTATCGAATCTACGCCAATTCCAACACTATGAAAAGCCAAGCCGCTTCCATAACTTCTGTAAACACTTCAAGCGATTATTCGGCCGCGGCAAACCGCATGATTAGTTACGGCTACCAGCAGCTTTACACTTCTGACGGCAGCATCCAGCCATTGATCAGCGCCGAAGGCAAGCGCGTTGAGATAAGGCTTACAAACAATATGGAAACGGTTTCTACAGGAATCGCCAACACCGCGCAGATAATCATCGACGGCGTTGCTTGGAAAACGCCGAGGCGCGCTATCGGACCAAGCAAGACTTTTGACTTTGGCCGCTACGAGATGTCAAAATACAGCGCGCAAAAGGACAACTACGCGCCGCCAGCTTTGGGCGACGAAGACTTTGAGAACGGCGAAGTCACTTCTAAAAAGTATTATGTTGCCATGTTCGCCGTCGCCGTTGGCCGCGACACGACTTACACCACTTATTACAGCAACGTTCTTTATCTTGGATCTATTGTAATCGACGCCGGAGAGGAGAACAATTAGTCGGGATGACAGGATTTGAACCTGCGACATCTTGCTCCCAAAGCAAGCGCGCTACCAGCTGCGCTACATCCCGTAAATGCGAAAATTAATATATCAGAAATAACAAAAAAATGCAAGCCACGCTTGCGGAAAAAGTTTATTTGCGCGAAAATGTTCTTATGCAAACGATTGATTTAATGGACGCGGCGTGTTTTGGGGTGGCGGGAAACTTTACAGGCCACTTGGAGCAGGCGGGCGAGGCCGAAAATTTTAAGGAACTTAAGGTTGCGGACGCGGCGGCCCCCAAGGCGCTTTTTCCTACTTACGTTCCGCCTGCAAAAGCCGCTCTTGGCTCGATTGCCGCTCCCGCTTTCTTGAACGTCTTTCCCTTTGACTCAAAAAAAATCGTTTTCCCAAAAGGCGAAGAAAAACTGCAGATAGAGCCCGAGATGGCAATTGTCTTTGACGCGCAGTGGCAAGACGGCAAGCTTGTCGGTTTGCAGCCAAAATATTTTGGCGCGTCAAACGACGTTTCGATCCGCAAAGAGGGAGAGCTTAAAATCAGCGTAAAGAAAAATTGGGGGCCAAGCAGCAAAGGCTTTAGCGAACAAGCGATAAAAGTGGAGGACGGAATCTTTGACCGTTACCGAATCGCCTCTTACTTGCGCCGCGAAGGCAAGCTTTATGAATACGGCGAAAACAGTCCCGTAAACGGCTACTCATACTTTGGAAAAAAACTTAACGATTGGCTTTTGGACAAGTTCAACAATCAAAAGGATTTGGGGCCTGCCGAAGACATCCACTCTTATTTAACGGCCGCGGGGTTCCCCAAAAAAATCTTTGTCAGCGTTGGCGCCACCCGCTACAGCGATTTTGGAAAGGAAAACTTTTTGCGCTCCGGCGACGATTC
>Ga0256407_10003597_pt1 | contig 27278 bp, 15 predicted proteins | sample RumenRJG_04DNA_FD_193489 | JGI IMG/M metagenome (GOLD analysis project Ga0256407, IMG submission 193489) | Bovine rumen microbial communities from Lethbridge, Alberta, Canada - RJG_04 | ecosystem: Host-associated > Mammals > Digestive system > Stomach > Rumen | place: Canada: Alberta... | reverse complement strand
TGAAGATCAGTTAGATCAATATAATATTCAAGATGCTGAAGATACTAGAAATAGAGCTTATGCTCATATGAAGGAAGAGATTGATCAAGCTGTTAGTGAAATTTAAATTTAGGTTTTTTTTTTTTTAAATTTTTTTAGTTTTTTTTTAGTATTTTTTATTTTTTTTTTTCTACAGTAAAAAATAATAATCTATTTTATTCAATCTAAAATTGATTTAAAAAATTTTAATTTTATATTAAATACATTATCAAATTATTATAATTTAAATTCTTTTTTTTTATAATATTTTTTAATAATTTTCATATAAAACACATATTTTCAAAACTTTATTTTCAAAAAAAATTTTTATAAAAAATAAACTGAATATAATATTGAAAAGGGGAAATTAAGATTTTATGTAATTTTTAAATAAGTAAAACAAAGATTATATAATTGATTAGGTAACAATAATAAAAATTTTTAAACAAATAAAAAATAAATTATGTTTAACCTTTAATTTTTTTTAAAAATTTTTAAAAAAAAAACTATTTGATAAATTTAAATTTATTTTTTAAATATTTATTGCTTATTTTTTACTGGAAATAAATAAATTAAAACAGCTATATTTTAAAAATAATAATATGTCATTTACAAATTTTTTATTTATTTCATTTTTTTTAATATTAAATTCAGCAGAAACAAATCTTAAAAATCAATTTCAATTAAATATACCAAAAACAAAAGAAGATATTGACTTAAATAATAGTAAAAAGACATCTCCAAAAACAGATTTAATTTGCAAAAATATTTTATCTACTTATAAATTATTAGGAGATTCTAGTTTTAATATATATGAATTTTGTCAAAATAATTATGAAATGTTAGGAGCAAATACAGAAATAATAAAAAAAAATAATCCTTATTGTTTCTCTTTTATAAATAGATATTTTTGTACATATTATTATTCAAATAATCATAATAAAAATTGTGAAAATAAATCAACAAATTCAATTTTACAAAAATTAAAATCAAAAGAAATAAAAACAACAATAGAAAATATTCAAAATTATTGTAAAACAAATTTTGATTATGAAAATTCAAATGAATGTTATGAAATAATAAATAAATTTAATAATTGTATTACTTCAAAAAATTTATTATATAATATTGATCCAGAAAAAGATGATAAAAATATTTTTGATGAATGTTATAATTCAAAATATCCAATTTATGATTGTAGTTTTTCATTAAATAAATATAATAATGAATTTCAAAAGAATTTATGTTCTAATTATATTTTACCAACTGTAGTTGGGATGACTTTAAATAAAGAAAATAATTATATGAAAATAGATGAAAATGAATTTTGTCAAAATTATGGTGATAAAATGAAAATAATATTAGAACAATATGAAGAACATATTTTAGAAGAAGAAAAAGAATTTAAAAAAGAAAAAGATATAATGAAAAATATATTAATTTTTTCACAAGAAGAAATATTTGATAAAAGTCATAAAATTTTAGATTTGATTTCTTTATTTAATTTAAAAATAAATAATATTTCTGATGTTGATTATATGAGTTTAAATCTTAATCATACATTAAATTTTGTTTATGATTTAAAGAATTATATTAATGATGAAAGAAATGAAGAAGAATTAAGTGATAAAAAATTACCTTTATTTAAAAATTACTATACTCATTTATATAATAATTTAAATTCATTATTTGATGAAATTATAGAAAAAAATGAAGGAAATAAAAAGAAAATAAATGATATTATTGATAAAAGTAAAGAATTTTTAAAATATATTTTTTCCCAAGTTTTAAGAATAAAAGATCAAATTAATGATAATTTTATTAAAATAAAACAATATCAAGAAAAAGTTGAAAATATAATAAAAGATATAGATAAACAAATTCATGATTATTCATTAATTATTGACAAATAAATTATAAAAATATAAATTCAATATTAACATATTTATTTTTTTCATAAAAAAATTAAATTAAATAATATTCATATCATCTATTTTTTCTTCTTTTACTTTTTTTTCTAATTTATTTTTATTGTTTATCATTGAGTTAATATTTTTCTCTAAATTATCTTTATCAATTTCTAAATTTCTTAATAGCATAATTGAATCAATATCATCATTGGTCATATAATTTTTAATGTTTTCTATTCTTTGATTTAATTTATTTAAATCATTTTTATAATAAATTAAATTAATTTCATAATCAATAATCCTTAATAAAGATTCAGATATTTCTTTTTTATTAATATATAGAGTTAAATATTCCTTTAAACATTTTAATAAATAATCACTTTCATTTTTTAATAATTCGTGAATATTATATAATTGAACATAATTATCATATAATTTTTTATTATCATTTCTATAAGACATCATTTCTTTATATAATCTATTATATTTATTATTCATTTCTATTAATTCTCTTTGTCCATTATCAAAACGAGAAAATGTTTGAAAACAAATTTCTAAATCTTGACCTAATTCTTCAACATTTTTTAAAAACTTTTTATATTCTCTTTCATTATCATTATATGATTGTTGTGTATTTTCTATTAATCTTTTTGATGATATTAAACAATTTTTAATTGCTAATTTTGTATTATATGTTAAATAATCATGTGATGTTATTTTTGATAAGGAATTTTCTTCTAATAATGTTTTAAATTTGTCATTTTCTAAAGTTAATTCTGTTATTTTATTATTATAATCTTTTAAATTATTATCATAATCAAAATTATTTTTTTGTATTTGTTTATTTAAAGAATCAACTTGATTTTTATATACATCAATTGTTGTTTCGTTAGATAATATTTTTGAATTTAATTCAGATATTTTTTTTGTACTTAAATTTAAATCATTATTTATATTTTCATTTTTTGAGATAATTTTATCATAATTTGATTTTAATTCTTCATATTTTGAATTTAATTTTTTTAATTCATTTTTTAAATTTGAATTTTCTGAAATTAGATTTGAATTTTCTTTTTTTAAATTAGTATTATTTTCAGTCATTGAATTAATATTATTATCTTTATCTTTAATTGACATATTATAAGTATTTTTATTTAATTCACTTTGTTCTTTTATAAAATTTTTTTCAGTATTTAATTTTTCAATTAAAATTTTATTTTCTGTAACTAAATCATTAAGTACTTTATTTGATAATAATAATTTTTCATTTTGTTCTTTTTTTTCATTTAAATTTTCTTCTAAATGTTTTATTTCATTTTGATTATTTAAAAGTAATAATTTATTCTCTTCATATTTTTTTGAAATTTCATCAACTAATAATTTATTTGTGTTGATATCAATTTTTAATTGTTGATTTTCTGTATCTGAAACTGCTTTATCTTTTAATAATATATTATATTTTTCTTTAATATTATTTAATTCATTTAAATTATTTGTTAAATTATTAATTTTTTCTTCTTGTTCATTAATAATTTTATTTTTTTCATTTTTTTCTTTTTCTGTTTCTTCTAAAGCCAAATTTAAATTTTCATTATTTTTTGATAAATTATCATAATTAAGATTTAAAGTTTTAAATTGTTTTTCAATATCATTTTTTGAATTTGTAACTTCATTTAATTTTTCGGTTAAATTATTTAATTCTGCTTTATATGAAGCAATTTCATTTTGTAATTTTGGAATTGATAAAATAATTTCTGAATATGTTTGATTTTTATTTTTTTCTAAATTTGTAATTTTACTATTTTTATTTCTTATATTTTGATTTCTTGATAAATTATCAAGAGATGTTTTTAATATTTGAATATAAGTATTTTTATGTTCATTTTCTAAAATTTCATTATTTAATTTTTCTACAATTTCAGTTTTTTCTTCTAAAAGATTATTATATTTTTCTAATAATTCAGTATATAATTTTTGAATTGATTCATAAAAAATTTGATTTTCATTATTAGTTGATATAGTATTTTTATTTATTATATTACTATTTAAACTATTATTACTATTATATAATGAACTTTTTGAATAATAATTTGCATTAATACTATTTGTTTTTTTATTATCTCTCTCTTTATATTTAATTTTTTTATTTTTATTATTTATATTTTCATCATAATCGTCATTTATATTTTCAGAATTTGTAATTTCTATCATTTGATTTTTCCTTTTTAATTGTTGATTAATATCTTCATTTTCATTTTCTTCATATTCATTATTTTCATAATTTTCATCTTCATTATTATCATCATTATTATTTTCAGTACCTTCAATTTCTTCAGTTTGATATTTATTATCATAATTATCATTAACATTATCATCATATTCTTCATTTTCATCTTCATTAAATTCTTCATTATTTTTATTATCACTCATCCTTATTTTTTATTTTAAAAAAAAAATAAAAAAAAAAATAAATAAATAAAACAAACACCATTCAAGAAAAATAAAAATTTAATTTACAGTTTTAACATACCTAGGTTTAGCCAATCTATTAGAAGTTTCCCTTTGTTTTTTTAACAATTCTTTAGAAGCTAAAACTTCTTTAGGTTTCCTATACATTCTAACATATCTTAAATAATCATTTTTTTTAGGATTAATATTTTCATTAACAAAAGGATCATAATTATAATTTCTTAAATTACCAAAAAATTCTTTTTTATAATTCCCAGGTCTTAATTGAAAAAATCCACCACAATTTTTAAAAATATAAGAATCTCTTCCCCAACCATTACTTTTATAAATAGAAAATTTAGGATTTATATTTGTACTTTTTAAATATTCTGTCATTGATAATTTGTTATAATATATTGTTTTATAATTATTATTCCATGAATGATAAAAACCTCCATTTGGAAATTTTATATAATTGTCTCTTCCAAAACCATCATTTCTATAATTTGATACTTTATTTGTTATATTTATGTCTTTTATTTGGTTTATTGCACGAGAACCAAAATTTGCTGTTGTTGATGTTGATGTGTAAGGTGGGCCTTTTGTTGGTAACATTTTTTAATTTTTTTTTTTTTTTTTTTTGTTTAATATTAAAAAAATATTATTTGTTTTTTTATGTTTTATTTTGTTTTTTTTTGGGAATGGGATTTTTTTATTTTTGATTTGTTGTTATTTTTTTTAGGATTCTTTATTTTTTTTTTGTCAATAACTGAAAAATTATATTGGGAAGTAATTATAAAATTATTTGTTTTTACTTTTTTAATTGAATTATTAATATCATCTAAAAGTAAATCAAGTCCAGAATAACTATTTAATCTTTTAAAATTTGTTTTTAATTGAAAATCTTTTGAAAAAGAATGTCTAATTTTAATATTATCTTCAATAGAAGAATTTAATAATTTTTTTCCAATATTAATTCTATGTATTAAATTTGGAATATTTCTTTTTCTTATATTTGAATTTTTATTCACTTTTATTTTAAATATATTCATATTTTTAAATCTAAATAAAAAACCTCGAAAAACTTTTTGTATTAATATTATACAACTTATTGTTCTCCACCATCTTTGAATAAAAACTATTTTTTGAATATTGTTTTTATATTTTTTTATAAATGAAATATTTTCTTTCTTTAATATAAAGTTATCAAAATTTTTATTTATTTTATTATTCATACTTTTATGTCTTATATTTTTTTTATATGAAAAATTACGAGTTTTATAAATTTCATTATATATATTATTATTTTTTTTATCAGTTAAATTATTCTTTTCTTTATTTTTTTTTTCTTCATTTATTGATATACTATTACTTTGAGTATTTGTTTTAATTTTTTTAGGAAAAAATTTATTAGATGAATTTTGATAAATTTTAAGAATAGTTATATTTGTTTTTAAATTTATACTATGTCTTAAATTATTTCTTGGTGAGTTATTTAATAACATTTGATTTTTATTATTAATTTGATTATTTTTTCCTTTAATAATTGGTTTTGTTAAATTATGATAATTAAATTGAAATGAATTTATATTTTTTTGATTGAATTTTATATTTTCAGATATTGGATTAAAAATTATTTTTGTTGTTTTTTCATTTTGATTTTTTTTATAATTATTTGTTTGATTTGAATTTAATATTTTATTAGGATAATCTTTAAAAATTTTATCTAATTCTTTTTTTGATTCTTTATTCTTAGATGTTAAAGATTGACCTCTAATATTTTCTCTCTAATAAGTTTATTAGTATATAAAATTACACTTTTTAAAATTGGAGTTTGAAAATTAATTTTTGATTTATTTTTCCATCCATGATACATATTAAATTTATTTTCATTCTTAAATATTTTGTTTAAATTATTTAAAAAATTAAAAATCTCAAAATATTATAATAATAAAATAAATGTCATCTATTTTATTAGAAAAAGCAAAAAATAATCGAATTTCCAATTCGAAAAACTTATTAAATTTTCATAGGAGTGAATTTAAGCATCCTTCAGTAAAACATATAATTGAGGAAATTAATTCAAATGATAATATTAACTCAATTAATATTTGTATAAATTTAAATGATAATATAAATAATAATATAGATAAAAAAATTCCATTATCAGATTATAATATAAATATAATTTCTACTGAAACAAAATTGTCAAATGAAAACGAAGTATTTTATGTAAAAAATAATAACATTAATAATACCAATTTCCTAAATAAAAATTATAATATTAAATCAAAAAATAATCCAATTAATGTTTTTAACATAAAAGAAAGTGAATTAGATAATAAAATTACTAAATATATACAAAATGGAGAAGACTATGAAAAAATTTATGAAACTTTAAGTTTCAAAATGAAAAAATAATATTAAACATAAAATGTATTCTTTTAAAAAATGAATTGTGTTGTGTAAATAGTTATTATTTTATTTTATTTATAAATTTAATATTTTTACAAACAATATTAAAATATATATATGGAATATAAAGTTATTTTTAATTCTTCTTTTTTCAAAATGTTAAATAACAAATGGTTAAATTCAAAAGATGTTTTCTTATTATTAGAAAACATAGATGAATTAAATAAAAATAAAGATATTAAAATATCATATGAACCAATTATAATTAATCCAAATTCCTTTCAACCTGAAAATGGTTCATATTATATTACAAAATATTCAAATTTAAATTATTTTTTATCCAAATCATTACCATATAAAAAAACATCATATTATGATATGAAAATAAATGGTTTAAATAAAATAAAATGTTCATATTCATCATCAGATAATTTTCATAGGAGAATTTATTACTTAATTAAAAATCCAAAATATGTTTTTATACATTATAGATTTATTCAAAAGGAAAATAAAAAAATTTCACCTTCAATAATTAATATTAATTTAGATACTCCAATTAAAATAAAAGACTTTAATCCAGATAATATTATTGAAGGAAATGATAAAGGAAGATTATTTATAATAATTGATACTTTATTAACATTAAATGATTTATTAGTAATGAATTCAATTATGAGTATTGGATTTGGAAATAAATTTGTTACTTGTCAAATTATATCTAATAATATTTTATCTTGTGATATTCCTCCTCAAAATGAAAAAGAAATTGTTATTGATATTTATTTAAGAACAAAAAGTGAATCTTTAAAAAAAATTTCTTTTTATGATAAAAATAATAAAAAGTATTTTAAATATGTTAAAAATTATTTAAATGAAGAAAAGTATATTTCTCAAGTTAAAGATAATTATAAAATTTTCTCTTTTTCACAACAAGAAATTATGCATCATATAATTGAAATATTTGATTATTTAATTTCACATATTAATTTTATAGAAGATAAAAAAAACGAAAACATAAATTTATCTTTTCTTAAAGAAAATAATTTTATGAATTTTAATGAAGAAAATATGATTATAGTATTAAAAGAAATTTCTTTTAAATTAAATAAATATAATAAAACTTATTTATATAACTTTTTAGATAATGAAGGATATAATATATTACATTATGTTTGTGCTTTAAATTATGAAAATACTTTAAATTTATTAAATAATTATAATATAGATGTAAATAACAAATCAAAAGATAATTTAACACCTTATGAAATTTGTGCTGGAAAAAGAAATTTAAATTGCTTAATTAAATTAATTGATATTATTGATGATTTAGATGAAATAGAAGATAAAAAAAATTTATATGATTTTGATGTTTTAAAATCAGCTTTAAATATTAGTTTAAATAAAAAAACAATGGATTTAAATGATATTCAAATTTTAGATACTTTAATTAAACAAATTAAAATAAAATATACTGTTGATTCAGCAAGTGGGACAATTATTAATTCACTTCAAAAAAAAGAATATGAAGAAGAAGATGATAATGATATTTATCAAAGGAAAAAAGAAAATATTAGATTTTTACAAAGATTTGTTAGAAATTGGTTAAGGAGGAATAAATATAAAAGTTTAAAGAAAGCAGCAGATAAATTAATAAGAAAATTTAAAAATTATCATGGAAGATTAACATTTTTAAAGAAAAGAGAATCTACAATTTATATTCAGAAATTAGTTAGAAAATGGTTAGGAAGAAAACATACTAAGAAAACACCTAAATTTGTTACTAAAATACAATTAAATAATAATAATAATAATAATAATTATAATAATAGTAATAATAATAATAGAATTAATGACATTAATTATATTAATGAAATTAATAATGAAAATATGAATGATTTAATTAATAATAATATTAATGATTTTTATAATTTTAATTATAATAATAATGAATTAATTATGAATTTGAATGAGCAAATATAAATATAATCAAGAAATGATAAATTTGAAAATTAAATTTTTTAAATTAAAATTATTGTATAATATAATTTAATTATTTATTTATTTAAGAATATATTTTATTTTTTTAATATATAAAATTAAAATATATTTTTTTATTCATAAAAAATGATATAAAATAGAAATGTATACATTAAACATGAATAATTATCCATCAAATGAAGAAACATTAATCCATTCATTAGTAGATGATATTTATCAAGCAGAATCAAAAATAACAGAAATTAATCAAAATCAACTTGAATATAATGAAAATAATCAACAACAAATAGAAATAAAGAAATTAGAAGAAGAAAAAGAGAAATTAAAAAAAAATTTAACAGAAATTTCATCTTCTTTATTAAGTTATTTATCAAATAATAATTCTTTAATTAAAGAAAAACAAAATTTAATTAATGATTTAAATAATCAAATTAATCAATTAAAGGAAAAATTATCAAAATTTAATCCTGTAACTTTTCAATCTTTAACTTTATCAAAATATATTCTTTCAAATAATTCAATTGAATTTTTAACTAAAGAACAGATTAATCAAATTATTATTGATTCTAAAAAATCACAAACTCATGGAAATGAATTTCAAAAATTTCAATTAGAAATAGATAATTATGAAATTAATAAAAATAATATTATTTCTAATATTGAAGAATTAAAACAAAAAGAAGGAGAAGTTAAAGAATTATTAAAAATGGCAAAAGAAGAGAAATTAGTTGTAAAAGATGAAATAATTAATTTAATATCACAAAAAGAATCTCTTGATGAAATTTTAAAATTTAAAAAATTAAATATGAATTTATTTTATGATAATAAAAGTATTAATGTAGAAAATAATAATCAAATTGAATTATTACCATATGAATTAATAAATTTAGATATAAATAAAACAAGTAATAAATTAATTGATGATATAATAGAAATAATAGAAATAAATAACAATAAACAAAATAATAATTTAAATAATATTAACGGAAATAATAGTTTAGAAATGGAAAATAATAATATTCATATATCAATTAATAATAATTATTTAAATAATATTATTAAAAATGAATTGACTAATTTTCATAAATTATTAAAAATAAAAAAAAATAATACTAAAGATAAAGTTAAAGAATTTATTAATTCATTATGTAAAAGTATTATTAGTTGTTTTGTATCAAATATTTCTATATCTAATTCAAATTCACAACAATTTTCTTATAATAATATCAATGATTATTTATCATATTTTTTAAAAGCTATTATTTATGAAGGAATTATTGAAAATAAATTAAATTTTATTAATAAAGAATATAAATTTGTTAAAAAAGAAAGAAATAAAATATTAGAAAATTTATTTTTGAATATTACAAAATTAAAAAATAAATTAGATGATATAGATAATAAATTAACAGAATTAAATTCACAAATTAAATTATTTGAAAAACAAAATGATATTGATGTAAAAAATCTTCAACCAAATTTAACTCAAAATGAATTAATATATATAGAAATAAGTACAAATGGAAATAATTTATTAAATCAAAAAAATGAAATATTAAAGGAAATATCAAACATAGAAAATGATAATAAAAAAGCAAAAGAAGAATCAAATGAAAAAGAAAAAGAAACTAATAAAAATATGGAAAAAATAGATGAAGAAATAAACAAATTAAAAGAAGAAATAGAATCAGAAAAATTAAAATCAAATCAAGAAATTATAAATTTACGTAAATTAATAGCAGATAAATTTAATATAATAAAAACTCAATTACAAATATATAAAAGTAAATATGGTTCAAATTTATCAATTTATAATAGATTAGTTGATAGTATTAATTCAACTATTAAAAGTACATATTATCAATCACCATTTAGTTATGATAGAAAAAATTATGAATCTAAATCAATGATACAAGATAATAATTCTTTTTATTCTCCAAGAATTAGAACTTTTAATCAAATTTATCCAAATTATCCAAATTCTTTTATAAATGAAAATTTAATTAATTTAAGAAGTAATAATGATATTAATGATTCAAATTTTAATTTTATGAATAATCCAAATTTAAGTATTAATGAATTTCAAAAAATTCCTTTTTCTAATTATAATACTTATAATAATAGTCTTAGATTAAAAAATAAAGTTCCTTTATCTAAAAGTTCACATAATATTTTTATTAATAATACTAATAATGAAAATAGTATAATGGATAAAAGTCATAATGAAACAAAGTATTCAATTAATAGAATAAATCTAAGTATAGATAGAACAATTCCAAATTTAAAATCAACCAGAGAAAAACAAAATGAAGAAATAAATTTAAATAATTCAGTATTAAATAATTCAGAAAATAATACAATAAATGTTTTAAATAATAATTTAAATAGAACAAATCAAGGAAATACAATAAATGTATCAAATAATAATATAAACCAAGGAAATACAATAGATTTTTCAAGTAATAATTTAAATCAAGGAAATACAATAAATTTATCAAATAATAATATAAATCAAGGAAATACAATAGATGTTTCAAGTAATAATTTAAATCAAGGAAATACAATAGATGTTTCAAGTAATAATTTAAATCAAACTAAACAAGGAAATACAATAAATTTATCAAGTAATAATTTAAATCAAGGAAATACAATAAATGTTTCAAGTAATAATTTAAATCAAACAAATACAATAAATGTATCAAATAATAATTTAAATCAAACTAATGAAAATACAAATACTAATACAATTATTGTTTCAAAAGAACCTATAAACATTAATAAAAACATTAATAAAATACCAAATAAAACAATTAATTTAAAAAATACACATCATAATAAAACAAATAGTGCCTATAATCCAACAACAAATTACAATTTAAATAATGATAATAAAATATGGTTAGAAGAAAGAGAAAAATTAAGTAAAGTAATTCAAAATTTAAAAGAAAAAATATCAAAAACTGAAAAAATATCAAATGTAAATAATTCATTAATGAATAAATTAAGTCCATTAACTCAAATAACATTTTGTTATTATAGAGCAATAAATGGTCCTTATCATAAATTTAATCCTTTATCAAATATTAATTCAAATTCTTTAATTGTTCAACCTTATAATTTTATTAAATCAACAATTAGTTTAAATAAGAGATTAGATATAATTAAAATTGTTCCTTCTACTCAATTAAATTATATTGATATTAAAATTGAAAATATTGAAAATACAATTGTAAATTCTATGATTAAAATTATTATTGAAATTCATAGAAATTATAGAAGATATAAAAGTAATTTTAAAAATGGAAATTTAGATGATTTTATTGAAAAAGAAAATAGTAAATATAATAAATTATCTAAAAAAGATATTTCAAAATGTGCTTTAAATAAAAGTTTTAATTTTTCTTTATTAATGAAAAATAATCAAAGAATTGAAATATTACTTTGTTCATATGAAGATTTTAAAATGTGGGTTAATGGAGTTGCTTTCATAATAAAAAATAAAAAGGAAATTTTGAAAAATATAAAAAATAAAGATGAATTAATTGAAAAATAATTTTATTATTTTTTAATATAATATTATATATAAGATTTTATATTACAAAATTGAATTATTTTCAAAAAAAAATTGAAAATAATTAAATAATAAATATTAATTATTTAAATAAAAAAATGAAATCTTTAATATTTTTGATTTTAATAACATTTATTCTATCAATTCAATTAAATTTTACAAGAGGTAAAAAAGAAGAAGATGCATTATTTGAAATGAAAAAATTACCTAATTTAAATTTATTAATACAATCACTGAAATCAATTAAAAAAGACTTAGAAAATGTTAAAAATAAATTTAATAAATCAATTGAAAATTTAGGAGATAATTTTTTCTCTGAAAAAGGTTTTAATTACTTTGATGAAGATATTCTAGTTAAAAATTCAAAAGTTCATTATATAAGAAATATTTTAAAAAATTCTTTATATAAATTTGGTTATGAAGATTATATCAGTTTTTTTAAAATTATTGAAGATAATTTAGAATTAATTTTAGAAAATAATTGGGTTCATATATATTTTATTTTTAATAATAGACTTTCACCAGGTAAATTAAATTGTTTTTCAGTTTTTGTGAATAAAAATAAAAATAATGATTATGTTCTTTATGATTTTATATTTATTAAAATTAAATCAAATATTAGATTTAAAGAAACTTTATTTTTAAGTGGAATTTATAATGCAAAAAATGGAAATAATTTTGAAAAAGAAGATTTTCATGCTGAAACTATATTAGGAAACTTTAAAGATAAAATTGATTCTATTATACTTTTATACAGACTTTTAACATATAAATATCTTTTGAATATTTTTTCAATTGATTTTCCATTATTTGAATAGAATTAAATATTTTATTAAATTAAAATTAGGTTTAAAATAATATTTTTAATTTAAAATTATAGAAAAAAATTTTTGATTTATTCACTCACTAATTGAAAATATTTATTATATTTTTTATTTCTTTGCGACTTAGGAGAAATAATCTTACTTTCACTTTCAATAAATTTATTAGTATTAATATTATTATTAACATCTCTAATACAATCAACAACTTTATTATTATTATTTTTTTTTTGTTCAAGTAAAATTTGTCTATCAATATAATCTAAATGAAAAAGATAATTATCTAAACCTAAAATTTCACAAAGCATCATTCTTTTTTGTTTAGCTTCTTTATTTAAATAAAAACCTTTACAAAAACGATTTGCAAACCAAATACAATAAGAAGTATATCCTTTATGACTTTGTGTATAAAATTTTGATTTAATAGGAATATTTAAATTAAAATTAATTTTATCAGAATGAATAATATGATTATTAGAATTATTATTAGAATTTTCATTTTTACTCATTGAAAAAGTTGATTCTACAATTGTTCTTTTTTCATCTAAATATTTATTTTTTCTATTTACAACTAATTTATATAATGATCTCTCATAAAAATAACTAGACCAAAATTTACAACTCATTTTCATTAAAGTTATTATTTTCATTATTCCTCCTAAAGTTGCTAACCAATTAACAAGTTTATATTTATAAATATGAATATGAGTTAATTGTTCACTGTTTTGATTTTCAAGATGAATTTCAAGAGAATATTCTTTTGAATTATTATTTTTTTCAATTAATTCAAAATTTTTAAAAACTAAATAAGCTTCATATTTTATTGATTTATAATATATATTTGAATTATCTTCTAATATTATAAATTTTGTTTCTGCTTTATATGAATTTTTTATATTATTATTTACTATAAAAGAAAATTCATCTTCGTGATTTGTTTTTTGTAAATTTCCTTTTGTATCTATTGAATAAATTGGTGAATTAAATGAAAATGTAAAAGTATTTTTTGGATAATTTTTATGGAAATAATTTTCATAATCATCTAAACAATTTTCCTTTTCTTCTTCATTTTCCCATATTGCAAAATCATATTTTTTTAATTCTGAACATGACATTATTTTTAATACTGAAAAATCCTTTTCTTTAAAAATATCATTTATAGGAATTTTAAATGAAAATGAATATTGCATATTACTAATTTTTTTAAATTTAGAAATAATTAAATGATCATAAGAATCATATTCATTTTTTTCATAAAAAACAACTCTAAAATATTTAGAAAATTCATTTAATTGAGTATAATCTTCATTATTTTCTATTTTTAATTTACCTTTTATATCCCAATATTCTAAATAAACAAATTTTTTATTAATATAATAAACAATATTTGAATTTATTTCTGGTTTTTGATAAATAAAATTTAATAATGTTATTATAGTTATTGACATCATTGAAATAAAACTTGTAATTGATAATATTCCACCAAATATTGTTTTATGTACTGTACTTGTATTGAAATAAAAAGTTATTGGTTTACCATTTAAATCCCATCTTTTTAAAAAGTTTAACATTTTTTAATAATTGAAATTTATTATAATTTAAAATTTATTTTTTTGAAATATTTTATTGTTTTATTTTAAATATTATATTTTTATTTTATTATGATTGAGATTATTTAAATTTATATTTTTTTTCTTTTTGTTTTAATTTATGAGAATTGAAAAAAATTAATTTTTTAAATTTGAATTAATTAAAATTGATTTTCAGTTGATTTTTGAAAGGACATTTTTTTAATTTAATCAACTAAATAAATTTATTTAATTATTTTAATAAATTTATTATAATTATCCAATAGTTAGAATGTATTGTTATGAATGCTTAGAAAAAATAGAAAATGAAATAAAAATATTCACTTGTCAAAAATGTAAAAAAAAAATTCATAATGATTGTCTTTTATATTCAAATGAACAAATAGAAAATTTAAAAATAAATGAATGTGATAATTGTAGATTAAATATAGAAAATAAATTTATTAAAAAAAAATGTTCAATATGTGATTGTGATGGAAGTAAATATTGTCTTCATAAATGGATAAATGTTAATAAATTAAATTATGTTCATCAAAAATGTGCAAAATGGTTTTTAAAAATTGATTATGAATTAGAAAATAATTTTATTATCTTCAAATCAAAAAAACCTTTATCTGAAACTTTTCTTTTATATGATGGAAAATGTCACTTTTGTAAAAAAAATCCAGGTAATTTTTTTATTAAATGTAAGGCTGATGGATGTGAAAATTATACTCATGAACAATGTATTTATAAACATCCTTTTAATTATCAAAAAAATGGGAAATATCATTTTGATTTTTATTGTGATGAACATAAAGATTATATTAAATCTAAAAAAATTGAAACTATGAAAACTGAAAATATTAAAAATAATAATAAGGAAAATAATTTGATTATTAAAAATGGAAATAATATTATAAATCAGAAAATTATTTATCATAATAAAAATAATTCTCTTGAAAAATTAAATAATAATATTAAAAATTTAAATCATAATAATGATTTTAATCAAAGTGAAATTAAACAAGAAAATAATCAAAATAATAAAAATAAAATAATTAAAAAGAGATATGGAAATATTATTACAATACATAAATGTTTATTATGTAATATTGAAATATCATTTAATCTAAATGAAATAAAAAATAATTTTTATTGTAAAAAATGTTTATCTTATTATCACTTAAATTGTATTGAAGAATATAATAAATTAAAAAAAATAAAAAAAGAAATTAAATGTCCAATTTGTTTAAATAAAGAAGAACAAAAAGAAAAAAAAATTCAAAATAAAAAATGTTTAATTTGTAATATTTCAAATGAATGTTCATTAATAATAAATAATATTCAATTTCATTATATTTGTTTAATCCCATTTCCAGAATGTTTAAATTTAGATTTAAAAAAAATAAATATAAAAACAAATACAAATTCATTTTGTTGTATATGCCAAAAAAATGGTTTATTAAATAAATTATTTAAATGTTTTAAATGTGAAATAGTATTTCATCCTTATTGTGCAGTTAAAAATAATTTTAATGTTAAAATAATCAATGGTAAATTTATTAGTAAATGTAATAAAATACATAAAATGTTTTTATTTAATAATCAAACTATTGATATTAAAAATTTTGAATTTTCATCTTTGAAAAATAAAAATAATAAAAATAAAGATTCGACTTCTTCAAATTCAAATAAAAAAATTGAAGAAGAAAGAGAAAAAAAAAAGATTAAAAAAAAACTCAAATTTAAAAATCATTTTTGTATTAAGACAAATGTTACAAAAAAAAATGAAGAATATATTTCTTCTTTAAACTATGGTTATTTAAAATCTTTATTACAAAAAAAAAAAATTTTTGATATTTACTTATTTAATAAAATAATACATTCAAATAATAAAAAATTTAATTGGGATATTTCAAATTACTATTTTTATGATTTTACAAAAGAAGAATTAGATGATATTTTTCTTGAATTAAATGATTATTTTTTAAAAGATAATTTTATTATTAAAATTGATGAAGATGAAAATAAAAATTATAATAATAATATTTTACTTGATAATAAATATTCTTTAGTTGAAATAAATAAAATTTCAAATCAAATTAATAATTATTTTTTAGCTTTATTTAATAAATCAAAAGTTGAAAAAATTGAAGAAGATAATTGTAATAAAATGGATATTGATGATTCATCAGAAGAAAAAAAAATAAAATATGATAATAACCTTGATTTATTTAACTATAATAATAAAATAAATGAGATTTCTTTTATTTCTCATAAAAGAGGATTATTAAATAAAAATCATTTTATTAAAAATAAAAATTTTAATAACAAATTACATTTAGGTAAATTAAAATTTTTAAAAGGAATAAAAATAAATAGATTAATATATTATATACTTACAATAGAAAGTAAAACAAGTTATCCAAAAGAAAAAAGTAATGATTTTATAGAAGAATCAATATTTTCAAAAAGACAAATGTTATATATAATAAAACAAAGAACAAAATTATTAATAAACAAAATAAAAAAAGAATATGAAAAAGATTACATAAATATTCAAGAAAGAAAAAATAAAGAAATAGAAAACAAACAATTATTAAAAAAATATAAAGCATTAGAAAAATATACAAAAATATCATCTCATTTAAAAAATGGCATAAAACCAAAAAATTATTTATCAATAATAGGACATTTAACAATTAAAAACCAAGAAAAAAATAAAATAACAAATATAAAAGAATATATAAAAAATCAATATAAAAATGATAGTGAATGTTGTATTTGTTTTGATATAAATCAAGATGAAGATATTATTTTTTGTGATAAATGTAATACGAGTTATCATGCAAGTTGTTATGGAATAAAAGAAATTCCCATTGGAAATTATTATTGTGATAAATGTGAATATGAATTAAATAATAAAGATATTATTTTTAATAATAATGATATTAAATGCCTTTTATGTAATAGTTCTCATGGTGCTTTGAAATATATTGTTAATCTTAATTGTTTTGTTCATATTACTTGTATTTTAATATCAAAATATTTTTATTTTAATAATTTCGTTTGTTTAAATTATTTAAATCGTTTTAAAGAATTTAATAATATGAATTTTGATATTTGTTATTTTTGCAATTGCAATAAAGGAGAATTATTTAAATGTAATTGTTGTGATAAATTTTATCACTTTTTTTGTATTTATTTTGATGGAGGAAATATTATTATTGAAAAAAATATTATTAATAATGAAATTTTTAGTTTAAATTTAATTATTGATAAATGTAAAAATGATTTAGAATGGAATAATAATAATAGGAAAGAACAAATTGAAATAAGGAAATTAATTTATCAAAAAAATAATAATCAAATAATTGAGAAATAAAAAAAGGAAAATACAATTTATTTATATATAAAAAATAACAATTATAATATTTTATAGTTTACTGGAATATAATTATAATAAAAATATAAATAAATGAAATTATTATATTAATATTATTTTAATTTTTATATTGTTTTTTTTCTAAAAAATTATCAATAAAAAAATAAATTAATTAATAAACAAAAGCACTATTTGTACTTTTATTAGGTATAAAAACACTTAAATTTCTCCCATGTTTATTTATAAAAAACCCTTTATTCGTATTATTTATATTATTATTATTACTTAAATAATTTATATTATTAATATTTGTATTATTTATATGTTTTGTTTGAACATTTTTTCTTTTTTTTTTTTGTTTTTGTTCATTATCATTTTTAGATAATTTTCTTAATTTATTCATTGTTAATTCTTCTATTATATCTATTTTTTTTTTCAATTTTTTATTTTCATTTACTTCATTATTATTATTCTTTGCTACTAAATTTAAATTTATATTCTGTCTTAATATTTTATGAGAAGTACTCCAATTATTATCTTTTTTTTGAATAGTATTATTTTTTTTATTTATATTATTACTATTTTCATTCCTTTTTTGCTTATTTTTATGTATTATTATATGATTATCTTGATATAATAATTTTTGTCTTTTATTTATTACATTATTATTTTCTTTAATTATTTTATTACTATTATTTTTAATAAATTTTATTTTTGTTTTATAATCATCAATTTTTATTTTTTTTAAATTACAAGTTTCAGTAATAGTTCTATATGATAAATTAACAGAAATATCTTTTTTATCTAATGATTGACTATGATAAATTTTATTTTTTTTTTTTGAAGAAGTTTGATTTTTATTTATACTATTTCCTTTATTGGAATTTGATCTATTTGTATTATTACTTTTAATATAATTATTACTTGAATTATTTTTATTACTTACAATACTATTATTATGTTTTTTATTACTTGAATAAATAATAGATGAATGTAATATATTATTTTCTCTTGCCATATCAACAGACTGACTCATTAATCTTTTATAATTTTGAAATAATTTTTGATTACATTTATATTTATTATTATTATCTTTAATATCTTTATTATTTGAATTATAATTTTTTTTCTTTAAAGAATTTCCTAATTTAATTTTTAATTTAGTTTTTCCAGAAGAATGATTATAACTTATATTTCTATTTGTATTTGAATTTACTAATTGAGTTTTATTTAAATATAATAATTCAACAAAATTAAATTGTTCTTCAAATTCTTCAAAATGAATTTTATATAATTCCATTAGAATTTCAGGCCAATAAATATTATATTTACTTATTTTTCTTGCAAAAGAAATTACAGCACATGCTAATTCAAATTGATTAAATTGTATATAATTAATATTATTTTCAATAATAATATTACAAATTTGAATTATTAAAAAGTAAATGTTTAAATTTATTTTCTTATTATAACATAAATTTAAATCAGTATTAAATACAATTCCATTAATTAAAAAGTAATGTACAATTTCATAAAAAGAAATTTTTTGTATATGATAATTTAATTTAAATAAACAATTAACTTCAAATCTTCTTAATTGTTCTCTTGAAAAAGAAGAGGCGCCTTCATATAAATATTGTAAATGTTTCAAATTTGAAATATAATTTATATTTTCTATAAATTTAATTGATAAAATTAAACAACCAATCCCTAATTGTTCTAATTTATGATTTAAATTTATTCTTTCATTTAATATAATATAATCAAGTAAATAAACAGATAAAAAAAAACAAGAATTTGAATATTTTAATTTTTTAATATAATCTTTTATTTTATTTACTATTTTCTTTCTTGTACTTATTAAATTTTGAGTCAATTTAAAATTTGAGTTGATTATAAAATTATTTTTTTCTATATCACATTGATTACGTAGATTTGATATAATTTTTAAAATAGAAATTTCAGTTTTATAAAATAAATTATTTGGCTTAATTGAAGAAAATATCTTTGAAGAAGAATTTTCAATTTGATAAATTGAACCACATGTTATACAAAAAGGAGATGATAAGGAAATTTTATGAATATGAGGACTTTTTATTTTTTGTAAATTATAATTTTGTTTTTTATATATATATAAATTATTATAATTATTACTATTAAGGCATATTGAACTGTATTTTATTAAAATATTATTAATATTATTTTTCTCACTACTTGATTTATTAATTCCATTATTTGATAAACTATTTGGTATTAATATTGACATTTGGATTTATAATATAAGCAAAAAAATAAAATATATTTTTTAATTATAAAATAATTTTAAATATTTTGAATTTTTAAATTATTAATAAAATTAATAGCCATTTCAAATTGCATTAAAGCAAAACCATAAGTATTAAGCATTTTCTGTGAATTAATAAATGATTTGATATAATAAAAATTTGAAATAAAATTTATAGGTCTACATTTAATAATTATATATATAAATATAGGAAAAATATCATCTAATCCAGCATCACTATTATCACCTTCACAAAAATTAATACAATTATTTAAAATTTTATAAGTATTTGAAATACAATTTAATTTATTATATGGGGTTTTTTCTACAAATATTCTATTTATATAACAAATTGCAATTGACCATAATTCTTCATTTATATATTCTTTTTTTATTCCTATTTCAGTTGGGTTTATATTTTTTAATTCAACACATTTATTATAAAAATTCATATCTTTTTCTGTTGGTTTCTTTGTAAATAAATTATCATATACTTTTTCCAAAATGATATTTTCTATTATATTTAATATATCATTTATTTCTTCTTCTGAATTTTTTGTATTTATATATTCTTTAAATAAAAATATTACTTCTTTATTTGTTAATATTTCATTTCTTAATATTTCTAAATATTGTTCTAATGTTTTATTTGAATTACTTACTGGATTTGGTGAGGATATATCATCTTTTAATATTTGTAATGATTTATATTTATCAATAAAATCAATTATTTTAATACAATTTGCATTTTTTATTTTTTCTTTTTCACATTTTAATTGTTTTTGATTTTCTTTTAATTTAATTGGTATAGTTATATTGTTACAAAATATATTTATTTTAATAAATTTTGTTATTTTTTTAATTGATAAATAATCTTTATTAAGTAAAATTAGTGATTTATCCATTGATGAAATTTTCATTTGTAAAAAACATAAATTACTATTATTAATTTTTTTAATTGATTCTTCACATTCATTATACATTTCTTTATATAATTTTTCAAAATCATTTTCACTATAATCACTATTTAATAATTTTAAATTATATTGAATAAATATACTATACCATCCTAAAGGAATTAAATTTTCAAAAAATCTTTGAGAATAATCTTCCATATGAACATATTGAACTAATTCTTCAAAAAAATTTAATGAATTTTTTGATTGTTTTAAATTTTGATATAAATCTAAATTTATATCTTTTAATTCAATTAATAATGTCTTAATACATAATTTTATTTTTTCAAGAAGTGAATTTTCATTATTATTAAAATTTTTATTTAATAATTTATCTGAAATCATTAATTCATTTAATGATAAATTAGTTTTTTTAATAATAATAAAATATTTTGATTTAATATTATTTATATTCTTAAATAATTTATATATATCATCTTCAGAATTTTTTAAAGTTTTATATATAGAAATCATATTATCATTTTTAATTTCTTTTAAAAATTCTATTTCATTATCTTTTAATACATTAAATAAATTATCAAAATCATCATAAGTAAATGCTAATGATTCAATTATATTATTATCATTATTATTCTCAAAAAAGTTTTTCTTTAATTCAACATTAGTTAATTGTAAAATTACATTATTTATATATGGCATAATTTCAATTAAATAATTATTAAATATTGAATAATTAAATTCATGAATTGATGATTCAAATAAATTACATCTAAATATTTTTTTTAATATTTTAGTATAATACATCATATTTTTTCTTGTATTTTGAGAAATAATTGAACTTGTTATTATTCCATTATAATCTGGATTAGTTAATATTGGTATTATTATTTTTCCAATAAAAAATTCACTTATATATGAATTTTTATTTATAATTGATATATCATTAAATTTTTTTGTAATTAATATATCAATAATTTTACAAATGATTTTAATTGAATATGGAATAATTGATTCATTTTCTAAAATATTTTGTATTAATTTATCTATTAAAAATTTGATTTTTTCTACATTTTTTTTGTAATATATTAAAATGATTTTTGATTCATCTTTATATTGTTTTATTTCATTTATAAAATATGAATTTGAAAAATCTAAATTATTTTCTTCTATTAATTTAATATGTTTTAATAAAAAAGTTTTCATAAAATTATCTTCAGTTTGATTATATAAATTATATAATGTTTCTTTATTTATTGGATTATTAATATAATCAAAATTAATATCAGTATCTTCATTTTCTAAAAAATTATCAATATTAATAATTTCTGGAGGTAAAATTATTTTAGACATTTTTTTTGCATCTGAATTTAAGTTTGAATAAATATAACTTGTATTTCTTCTTATCTTTTCTTCACCATTTAATCTTGATTTTTTTATTCCTTTACATAAAAATTCATTAATATTTGATTCATTTAAAGTACTTTTTTCAAAAAAAATATTTTTTGATTTAATAAATTCTCTTATTCTTTGTATTTCAAAATTAATAAATTGTTCACTCATATTTTCCATATCTAAAATAATATCTTTTAATATCATTGAAATATAATTTTTTATATCTATTCTCCTACATAAACTTTTAAGTAAATTCCCAATAAAATTATCATCTAAAAATTTCATAATATTATTTTCATTATTTAATTTATCAATTTGTATTTCAATAATATTATATATAATTCGTAATAAATCATTTTGATTAAAATTTGGATTAAATGGATTTTCAAAATAAAAATTACAAAATAAATTTATTAATTGTTCATAATTTTCTTTTTTATAATGTGAAATAATAAAAATTAAACTATTTTTATCTTTTTTTAATGTAATAAAAAAATTTTCAATAATAGAATAATAATTTGCTAAATCTAATTTTGTTTGTTCACTATTAACAATTTCATAATGTTTAAATACATTTTTTTTTAAAGTAATATAAAAATTATTATAATCATAAGTTTCTTTTGTTTTTATTTTTAATTCATAAAATTTGTTAATATTATTAATAATTGTATTAATTGAATTTTCAATTTGAGAATTAGTTATTTTCATTAATGAAATTTCATATTTAAATTTTTTTTGTAATTCTATCCATTTATTTGGACAATTATCCATTTTTAAAAAAATTAATATATTTAATAAATAAATTATTTTGAATATTTTATATTATTTAAAGCATTTTTATAACAAGAATTAAATCTATCAAAAATTAATACATCATAAACTCCATTTATACTTTTATTAACTTTTTCTGTTTCTAATTCAGATTTATTATTATCATTACTTAAAACATATGAATTAAAAGTATTTTCATATAAATTTTTACCAATTAAATTTACTTTAACTTTATTTAAAAAATCATTTTTATTTTTTTTAATTGAAAATAAATTACCATTTGAGTTATTAATATAAGGTAAATGAACATTTTTAGTATTAAAGTAAAAATAATTATTCTTTTTTTTCTTTTTTTCATTTTCCATCATTTTTCTTTTATTTTCTTTTTCTTTTTCAATTTGTTCAATAAAACTTTTCATTTCTTCATTTTCAATAATTTGATTAGCTTCTAATTTTCTAACTCGATTTTTTTGTTTAAATTTTAAATCTCTAATTTTAATTTGAAAAGCCTGATCAGAATATTCTTTTTCTTTATTATTAATTAAATTATAAATTCTCTTTTTATGAATTTGTAATCTTTGAATAGCCATTTTCATTTTATTAATTTCATATTCAATAGTATAATCAAGAACTCCATCTTCAAATTCACAAATAAAAGAAAATTGTTTTCTTTCAAGTTCATATACTTGAGAATTATTACTTACTGTTTTACAATTTACAAGTCCTTTTGATATTGATTCATTAATTGAAGACATTAAATTATTTACTCCTAAAATTTCTCTATCTTGAAATAAATTTAATTTTATATTATTTCTTTGAAAAAGTATTTCATTTTGTTCTTTTGATTTGAATTTTTTATTCATTATTAAATCATCATTTTCTCTTAATTCTTCTTCAGGATTATAAAATTTATAATCTGATTTAGAACCAAATTTTCTTATAAATTTTTTATAATATATAATTAAGTCATTTACTTCTTTTATATTTCTATTTGTTATTACTTCAAAATCACCATCAATAATAAAATAAATTAAATCATTTTCTTTATTTTGTTCAATTAAATCAAATCCTTTTTCTAATTTTCTCAAATTAAATAATTTATAATATTTTTTTTCAAGAGCATATGGAGTAACTTTTTGAAAAATATTATAACTATTAATAACATTAAAAAATTTTTTTTTTGCTTTTTCAATTCCACTTTTTAATAAATTATTATAATCATTTCTATATATAATTGCAAAATCAGTTGGTTCATTTGTTATTACAGTTGCTTGTCTTTTTCCTGAATTTTGTTCTAATGCTAATTCTCCGAAAGTTTCTCCTTTATTACTTTGACCAATTAAAATATAATTTGGTATTCTTACAGTATTTTTTTCTTTTTCTTCATCTTGAAATTTATTTTTATTAAATATTTCTTCATCTACTTTATTTCTTTCTATATATTCTTTTACTGACATATTTGTTATATTTTTTTTTATATGATTTCCTTTTATTAATTCATATAATTCTTTTGCTTTATTTAATATGAATTTATTTTTTAGAGTTTCAATATTGAAATATATATTTTTTAAATATAAATCAAAATTTTCTCCTACTGAATATGTATATTCATTTAATTGAATACATTGTCTTAATAATTCATTTGAATTATTTTTTCTTAATTTAAATAAATGAAGTAAATAATCATCAAATGTCATTTCATAATTTGTTGGTCGACTTACTAAAAAAGAAACTGAACCTTTTAATAATAAAAAAAAAGAATCTCCCTTATCTCCTTGTTCTACTATTATATCATTTGTTTCTCTTTGATTATATTTTATTATTTTTGCACATTCATTTAAATAAAAATTAAAATCTTCATTTGTTTCATGTAATATTGTCATTAAACCATTTAATTCTCTTATATATTTTACTATTATTGGAATATTTCTTTCTGATTCTGGTTTTTTTAATTCAATAATACATTTTTCTAAATCATTTAACATATTTTTTTTATTATATTTTGTTTAATTTTTTAATATACAACTGCAAAAAAAAATAAAAAAACTTAAAAAATAAAAAAAAAAAAAATAAAAAAAAATAAAAATTATTTCCATAAAACATAAAAAAAAAACTATTTTTAACAATCAAAAAAAAAACCACTTTAACTAATATTCATAACAGGATCCCCAGGATAAATTTTATTATGTAAATAATATTCAACAACTTGTCTAGGAACTTCTTCTAAAACTTGTTCAGCAAGTTTATCTCCATCACTATTAGAAAACTTATAAAAAGGTACAAACTGTACTAAATCTCTATCAGCTTTCCTTCCATTTTTATCAAACAAAGGATTTTCATCAGCATCTAAAATATCCATATTCCCAAAATCACCATAACCAATTCCAATAATAATAACACTAATAGGTAGATAAGAAGCTTCAACAAGAGCATCAATAGTTTCATCCATATCATTAATTAAACCATCAGTTAATATCATTAAAATATTATAATTCATATTTTTTCCTTGTGATAAATCTTCTTTAACATTTCTATTTAATTCATTTATAATTGGAGCAAAAAATGTTGGTCCATATAATTTTAAATAAGGTAAAATTTGACGATAAGTTAATAAAACATTATCAATTGTATTTATATTTGGATCATTTATATTACCATTTATAGGGAAAATATGACTTACTTGATTTTCATTTGGTAATATTGCACCATAACCATATACAGGAAATAATTGATCAGCATCATAATAACCTACTATATCACCACATGATCTAATTGCTTTTTCATATGCATTCATTTGATTTGTTCCTATATAATGGAGACTATCTGGACGCTTTGGATCTAAATTTGATGATGTAAAGTCAATTGCTATTGTTAAATTTATTTCCATTCCTCCTTTTAAATAATCTAAAAATGAATATTCTCTTTCTAATAAAATTTCAATTATTGCATTTGAATTATTTGGTAAATTTATATTTGTTTTTTTACTTATGAATGTTGATAATGGATTTGTTGATTCACCTAATTTTTTATTATGTAATATATCATTTATTTCAATAGAAATAATATTATTTTCATATTTACCATCAGGAGCAAGATACATAATTGGAATTGTAGTTTTAGGAAAATAAAAAATTTGATTTGTATTAACTTTAAATTCTTTAACTTCACTTCTATAAACAATATTATTCAAAGGAGAATTTTGAAGACCATAATATTTAATATAATAACCAATTCCCATTCCAGCATTAAAATTCCCATTTATATTAACATTAAAATTAGCCTTCATATTAATATCATTTATACTAGTACATTTAATTTCTAAAGTTGAATTATCATTTAATTGTTTTGTAAATTTTTGACCTCGACTTCCCATTATACTTCCTAATGATGTTTCTACTATATTTCCTTTTGAATTTGATTTTGTTTGAATATTTATTCCCATTGGTTGTTCTTTTTCAAAATAATATTCCATTATGAAAAATTGGTTAAAATTTATTTTATTTTCATTATTTTTTGATTGGTATTCTGTTTCTCCTTGCACACGAAATTGTAAACGAGATTTATTTTCGTATATTAAGAGACTTATTTTTCTTTGGTTTGTGTCTTGAATATTTAATAGGGATATTGTTAGTTTTACTTTTTGTTTTGCTTCAGTTGTTTCTGCTGTTATGTTCTGGTCTAAATTTTTATAATAATATATTTCGTCTTTTGATACTTTTTTTGATTGACAAGAATTTCCCATTTTTTTTTATTTTTGTATTTTTTTATTTGGATTTT
>Ga0256407_10003593_pt1 | contig 27291 bp, 23 predicted proteins | sample RumenRJG_04DNA_FD_193489 | JGI IMG/M metagenome (GOLD analysis project Ga0256407, IMG submission 193489) | Bovine rumen microbial communities from Lethbridge, Alberta, Canada - RJG_04 | ecosystem: Host-associated > Mammals > Digestive system > Stomach > Rumen | place: Canada: Alberta... | reverse complement strand
ATTGTCGATGCTACAAGAAGCGAGTCCCAGTGTAGCAACGGTTGCGGCGAATAAAAATATCTTTTTCATATCCTATAGTCTGTGATTGTTAGAATTTAATGTTTACACCTACCATATAAGTACGGGGCTGAGGATAGTTACCTACATCTACACCCGTTACCCAAGGCTCATTACCGTTAAGTGCCATACCATTCTCAGGATCCATGCCTTTATACTTGGTAATAGTGAAGAGATTCTGAGCGGCAACATAAAGACGGAGCTGCTGGAATGGAGACTGCTTCCAGATCTTGTTGAAGTCATAACCCAGTGTCAGGTTCTGCAGACGGAAGTAACCAGCATCTTCAATATAGAGGTCAGAGATTGACTGCCAGTTGACACCGCGGTTCATGGTTGCGAGCAAGGGGAACTTGTCGCTGGTACCCTCACCTACCCAGTAATCGAAGACTTCTGTGGTGTAGTTCTCATACTCACCATCAGTAAATTTACGATAGGAACGAGCCACCTGCTGTCCGAGAGCTGCATAACCAGTAATATTCAAATCGAATCCTTTATAATTTGCACCCAAGGTGATACCCATCGTTACATCGGGGTTCGGATCACCCAAATTGGTCTTATCAGCAGCTGTGATGATACCATCACCATTTACATCGACGAATTTCAAGTCGCCAACCTTCAGATCAGAACCTTGCAGAGAGTTGGCAGCGTCGCCATCCTTCAAGCTTGCTGTATATGCAGCAAGGTCAGCAGCATTCTGGATCGGGCCTGCAGTCTTGTAACCCCAGAAGTAACCAATAGGCTCACCTTCCTCAAAACGAGCCATTGCACCGGTTCCCTGAGCGAGCAGATCGTTACCACCATTATTGTACTTCTGCGAAGAGTTAACCTCTGTCACCTTATTCTTATTATAGGCGATGTTGTAACTAACGTTATACTCAAAATCCTTACCAATCTGGTCACGCCAGTTGATAGCGAACTCAACACCAGTATTCTGTACGGTACCAGCATTCTTCAACTGAGAGCTGAAACCGGTTGTAGGAGAAACGGGCACCTGCAAAAGCAGATCCTTTGTAGTCTTCTTATACCAGTCGAATACAACACCAAGTCTTCCACCGAGGAAACGTGCATCGAAACCGAGGTCAAGCTGCTCAGAAGTTTCCCATGTCAGGTCTTCGTTAGCCAGACGTGACAATGATGCACCCTTAGTAGGAACATCCTTAGCATTATTGAACGAATACATACTGTAAGCATCGTATGCAAACGCAGCCTCATACTGGAAGGCACCGATGTTCTTATTACCATTCTGTCCCCAACCTGCACGCAGCTTCAGGAATGAGAGCCAGTCGGCAGTCTTAGCCATGAATTTCTCATTAGAGATAACCCAACCTGCAGAGAATGAGGGGAAGTAACCCCAGCGGTGACCAGGAGCGAACACTGAGCTACCATCAGCACGGAAGATAGCAGTGAACATATACTTCTCAGCATAGTCATAGTTCAGACGTCCGAAGTAAGACATGCCGCGAGAGTCACCATAAGGATAACCTGAGACGGTGGCCTGCGTATTGTTCTTCATCAAGCTCATATAAGCATGCTTCAGATCGGCTGTGATAGCATCAGAAGCTTGAGCATTCAGTGTGAATCCGAAATCAGGACGGCTCTCACTGTACTCAGTACCAGCAAGAACATCGAAGTGGTGATCCTGGATGTCGAACTTATAGTTAATCGTATTGGTAGTGTTCCATCCCCAACCAGTACCTACCTGATTATAAGCCTGGTCTGTTGTACGCATGTCACCCTGGTCGTTGATCTTGTAAACTGGCAGATAGGCACGCCATGTCCAGCTGCTCTGGTTGTAGCTGATCTGTCCACGATAGGTCAAGCCCTTGATCGGCTGAACCTCCACAAAGCCTACGGCATTTAAGCTATAGCTAATGCTCTTGTTGTTGGCACTCTGACTATTAATCAAACCTAAAATCGGGTTGCTTGCATAAGAGGTATAGTTAAACATACCCATATTCTTCAAGTCATCATAGCCAAAGTAACCACCTTTATCATTATAGATAGGAATCAGCGGGTTAGCACGCAGGGCGGTAGAAAGTACGTTAGAGTATTGGTTACCAATCTGAATACCCTGATTCTGCTTGTGGCTGTAGTAGATGTTCTCACCGACTTTGATGACATCGAAATCACCCTTGCTGCTCTTCAGGATAACATGGTCTGAATTTACACGAAGTGTGAAACGACGATAGTCTGATTTGGCATACTCACCACCAAAGGCACCATCTTGATACTGGTAGCCAGTACCAATAGAGAACTTAGACTTGTCAGAACCGCCAGCAATGTTCAGAGAATGAGAGGTAGTAACGGCATTCTTGTTGCGAAGGGCCTCTACCCAGTCTGTACCTGCATTTGATCCGTCCTTATAAGCAGCCAACAGAGCCTCCTGACCTTTGAAATACTGAGACCAGTCACGAGTGCCTTCACCTGCATTAAAGCGAACCATGTCCATCACCTGCATATACTGGCCTGCTGTCAGCAACTGAGGCAAGCGATAAATGTTTGACCAACCGATATTGCCATCGTAGTTGATGCTCACCTTACCCTCTTTACCTTGTTTGGTAGTCACGAGAATCACACCGTTTGCAGCAGCAGATCCGTAGATGGCACAAGATGCGGCATCCTTCAGCACGTCGATACGCTCGATGTCAGCAGGGTTCAGGTTGTTGATGTCACCACCAGCCACACCATCGATAACATAAAGAGGCTTGGTATCACCATTGGTACCTGCACCACGGATGGCAATCTTAAAGCCGTCGCCGGGCTGACCAGAATTGGCCTGAATGCTCACACCAGGACTCTGGCTCTGGAGAGCGCCAAGCACCTGAGTCGTGTTCAGTTTGGTAATATCTTCACCTTTCACCTCAACAGTAGCACCCGTGACCAGCTTCTTCTTCTGGACACCATAACCGACGACAACCACTTCCTCAAGAACGGCATTGTCATCTTCCATCTTGATGTTGAAAGTAGATTGGTTGCCAACGGCAATCTCCTGTGTCTTGAAACCGATAAATGACACAACAATGGTTGCGCCTGGCTTCACATTGAGTGAAAAGTTACCATCGAAATCGGTAACAGTACCGTTCGTAGTACCTTTTTCCATAATACTGGCTCCGATAACCGGACCCATAGCATCGACTACAGTACCTGTAATCTTTTTCGTTGCCTGCTGAACGTTTTGCACGTCACCAGCGGCATAGGCATTTGAAGAGTAACCGAGACCCAAGAGAGCCATGGCACTCATCAGTAGCGCTGTCTTTCTAAATTTTCGATTCATACTTAAGTATTTACTATAGATTAATTGGTTTATTAAAACACAGTTAGCTTCGCGGAAACAGGCAAAGCTTCCGCATGTCCGCAGTCCTCGGGAGAACCGCACAACATCATCAAGAAGAATTGTTTTGGTCCATACGTTTAATTCCTTTTTTAGTTATATTAATAGTTGTAGTTACGTTCCCACGCAATGATTCGATTGCAAAGATAAAGCATTTTTTTATAAAATTACGATTTTATTTTGTCGAAAATTGATACTATTTTGCAAAATCGGCTTTTTTAACAGAAAAAGTGATTAGAAATAGCAAGAAAATACCATTTTCTGCTAATAGAATATAACAACATGGACACCATGCGTGAAGAAATGTAAAAAGTACACTTCTAAAATGATAGGCTTTTGTCCTATATATTATAAATAAGGTGTAATAGAAAGTGTCTTCTCGACGATACCGGAATAAGTATTAATCTTAAAGCTAATAGAATCGGCGTCTAGTGTAGAAGCTGGGACACTCATATATACCTGGGTGGAATAATACTCAGGGACTTTACCCTGATCATGATTCAAGAAGACATGAAGGGTGCGCTTCCCGTTAGGATTAACAATCAGCGTATCTGAGAGTAAGCCAAGTTGATGAATAGCTGTTGTATCGTCAGTCTGTCCTATCATCAATTGCAGGCTTAAGTTAAGATACTTACCAGACTTGCTCATCCAGATGCTCTCAAATTTCACCGGGTCAGTACAAACCTTCCCCTCAAACTTTTTCAAAGGTTTAACCTGCACACAAGGTACTTGCCCTGCTGAAATAATCTCCGCCAGCATCTTACCATCGCCCCCCTTTACCTTATTATAATATAATATACAGCGATAGGTGGTGTCGGCAGTAGCAATCCATTGAGAAGAAAAAAGATCCTTCAGAGGAAGCTGGTCACCGTCGTCGGTCGTAATGGCATTTGCTTTCTTGTCTGAATTAATATGCATCTCAGCAAAATCACCACGCATCTGCGAATATCTGCCCTCACCTTTCTCATAGCTATCCTGAGTACAAGACAGAACAATGCAGAACAAAGCAATGGCTGAAAAATAAAACCTCCTCTTTATAGTCACTCTCAATTTCATTCGGCTGCGATTTTGTTTCTTAGGGGATTAGCGTACATATTAAGCATGCAACTACGCAAAAAGAATTCATCCTTATTCGGAATGGTAATCTTTGCCAGTTGCCCATCCAGGTAGTGTTCAAACCGTGTCTTCTCCGCTGCCGTATAATGGGAAGCATTGGCTGTATTACCATTAAGTTCATCAAGGGCAATATAATTGCAGGGGAACAACTGATATCCGCGATGAATGTCGCGATCCATGCGCTGAGCAAGTACAGAGAAGAATTCTGTCTTGGGGAGATTGGCAAGTTCATCGATCCAGGAATTCACAGCAGCAGCACAATGGTATTTCACCCGGCCTTTATAGCCGAAGATACCCGTTTTCATGTTGTCAAGGTCATCCTGACGACTTTTCTTAAAGCCTGCGATATCACGTTTCTCCTGCATCTCCTGAGCCTTCAGATAGTCACAGGGGTCAAACTCATAGCTGATGGTTAGCGGCACGATGTTCAAGTCACGCAGACGGTCAGCCGGATTCTTGATTTCGTCTGGTGCTCCCATAGCAAGCATCTTCAGGACAGAGTCTTGTGTACGATCATTGGAGTCCTTAGCTCTGCCTTCTCTCTGAGCAATCCAGATATTTTCCTTTTTCTGGGTGACAGCAAAATGGATATAGCGACTCATCATTTGACTGGAACGCAACATTTCTTTAGGAGAAAGGCCACGACGAACCGTAAAAGCTTTGTTCATTCGGACCAGTCGCTTAATCCACGGATAGATCAGCAGATTATCACCAATACCAATCTCAACCGTAGTTGGATAGCCATGATCAATAAGCATCACATCAAGGAATGCAGAATCAAGTACGATATCACGATGATTGGAGATAAACGTAAATCGCCCGTCAGGACCTGCATGGAGTTCACTATCATCAAAAGTACATCCATCCGTATGCTTACGAATGATATACTTGACAATAGGTTTCATGAAGCGTAGCTGAAAGTCAAGTGGTGTCTTGATACCTGCATAGGCCAATTTCAAAAGGCCATTACGTAAGCCTTTTGGCAACCAGGGTACAAAGCCTTTCAAAATCAACTGGAACTGACGATCATTGATCAGATCATCAAACGCCTGTCGCATCTCTTCGGGCTCATAAGGTCTGATTTCATCGAACTCTCTTATCGCAGGTTTATCCATAACAGCTAATACTTATAAATACCTTACTAATCTAACTGATTTTCAACAATATCTGTCAATACATCCTTCATTTCCAGACCTGCAGCGCGAACCTGCTGTGGAATGAAACTGGTGGCCGTCATGCCTGGTGTGGTATTGACTTCGAGCATAGATATCTTGCCTTCCTTCGAGATGATATAATCGATACGAATGATGCCGTTGCAGTGGAGAATGTCATAAATATGACTAGTCACCTTTCCCACACGCTCGGCTATATCTGCAGGAATACGCGCTGGTGTAATCTCCTGTACCTGTCCATTATACTTGGCATCGTAATCAAAGAATTCATTACTGGTCACCACCTCCGTGATGGGGAACAGTACTGACTTCTCGCGCGTCTTATAGATACCCTGTGTAATCTCTGTTCCTTCGAGATAACTCTCTACCATGACCTCAGGACTCTCCATGATGGCCTTACGGATGGCAGGAGCCAACTGGTCCTTATTCTTAACCTTGGAAACGCCAAAAGACGAGCCGTCGGCAGCAGGCTTCACAAAGCAAGGCATTCCTATACGCTCCTCTATCTCATCATCACTTACCAACTCCTCATATCCCTTGCGGATCAGCAGGGAGTCAGCCACACTCACACCATAGCCGCGGAGGTACTGATTCAGCACGAACTTATCAAAAGTCATGGCCTCCACAAGCAAACTACTGGTAGAATAAGGCATGCCTATCAGGTCGAAATATCCTTGCAAGCGTCCGTTCTCACCAGGAGTACCATGGATGGTGATATAGGCATAGTCAAACATCTTCTTCTGTCCGTTCTCCTGGAACGAGAAATCATTACGGTCAATTTTCGCTGTTGTACCATCTGGCAGTTCCACATGCCAGTCTAATCCCTTCATATCAACAATAAACACATTGTACCGCTCTTTATCGAAAAAAGAGTAAAGTCCCTGTGCAGAGCGCAGTGATACGTCGTGTTCGGATGAGTCGCCACCACAGACGATGGCAATTGTTCGTTTCTGATTCTTCATGTTATCTTTTACTTTTTTTCCTTTTTACTTTTTTACCTTTATATAATTCCTCCATTTCCCTATCAAAGCCGCCATATCCTCAGGCCACTCGGAATTAAAGTCCATCTGCTGACCGGTCGTAGGATGCACGAACCCCAACGTCTTCGCATGAAGCACCTGTCGAGGGCATATCTTGAAACAATTCTGGATATAAGCCTTATAACTGGCTGTACGCTCTCCTCTTAATATCTCGGTGCCACCATAACGCTCATCAGAGAACAGCGGGTGACCAATATGTCGCATGTGGGCTCTGATCTGGTGCGTTCGCCCCGTTTCCAATATACATTCCACCAACGTAACATACCCATAGCGCTCCATCACCTTGTAGTGAGTCACCGCTGGCTTACCTGTCTCAGAATCCGGTGGAAAGACTTCCATCCGCAGACGGTCTTTCGGATCCCGCCCGATATTGCCTTCTATCCGGCCTTCATCCTCCGTGAAATTTCCCCATACCAAGGCATTATAGCTTCTATGAGTCGTCTTATTGAAGAACTGCTTACCTAACGAGGTCTTCGCGTCGGGTGTCTTCGCCACAACGAGCAGTCCGCTTGTATCCTTATCGATTCGATGCACGAGGCCGACCTCAGGATCATTAGGGTCATAGCTCTTCAGATCTTTCAGATGCCAGGCAATTGCGTTTACTAATGTACCACTGAAATTACCACAGCCTGGGTGCACAACCATTCCTGCCGGTTTGTTGATGACCATCAAGTCGTCATCTTCATAAACGACATCCAGTGGTATATCCTCAGGCTCGATAGTTGTATCATAATGCGGACGATCGAGCATCAGCGTAATCACATCACCAGGACGAACCTTGTAATTACTCTTAACAGGACGGTCATTTACATGGATAAAACCTGCATCGGCTGCTTTCTGAATACGATTACGACTGGAATGTGGCTGGTGCTCGGCGATGTACTTGTCAATACGTACGGAGACTTGTCCTTTGTCCACCTCCATGCGGAAGTGTTCGTATAACTGCCCGTCATTCTCCTGTTCGCCAGTATCGCTATCGGCCATCAGTTCCAGTTCATCGTCTTCCAGAAACTCCATCATTCTACGACCTTCTCAAACTCATCAACATTATCGTCAAGCATCAGCTTGTATTCCGGCTCTAGATACTCTATCTCACCGTCTGTCTCATACTGTCCATTTCCAATCATGAGCGTCAGCGGAACGTCAATAGAGATCCTTTCTCCGGTAGAAACCCTTCGTCCACGACAAAGGATACCATACACCCAATCTTTCTCACCTGAGACGAGCTGCGGCGGAAGGAGTTTGAAGCCTATTGCCATCAACTTAGCCTCAGCCTCCCTATAGCTGCTATTATCCACGACATCCGGAATTGGAAAAGAAGGAGAAGATGGAGAGTTGACTGTTACATAGACGGTGTGTCCCTCTTTCACCTGGGTACCGGGACCTGGATTCTGCGCCAGCACACAGTCTGCTGCCAATCGTTTATTATAACCAGAATCACTCACTATGATGCGCAAGCCACTTTCCTCCACTATAGTACGGGCATTAGCGTAAAGCATACCTTCAATTTTAGGCACCTCAATGCCTTCGTCATGATGAGTATAGATTTCCAGTCCATATTTTACGCCCAAGGCAAGTAAAAAAATGACTATAGCCATCGCCAGTAGATTCCCCCATAGGAATCCGCTTGCAAACTTACCGAAGAATTCCTTTGCTTTCATCTCTTTTTGTATTTCTTCGGCAAAGGTAGTGCAAATCGGCCGAATAACCAAAAAAAGACCCTAAAAAAACAGAAAGAAGCAAAGATTATTCCTTACTTCTTTCTGTTTTAACCATTTTTTCTCATGAACATCGGAAATTACTTCCCGTGATGCTCATCAGAAACTGTTAACTTCTTACGACCCTTTGCACGACGTGCGGCCAATACGCGGCGACCATTCTTGGTGGCCATTCTCTCACGGAAGCCGTGCTTGTTTACGCGACGGCGATTGTGGGGCTGAAATGTTCTTTTCATTGCTTTTTATTTAATTTATTTGTTATATTTCCATCGATTTGGGGTGCAAAAGTACTCATTTCTTTTGAATTACGCAAGAAATATGCGAAATTTAGTGCAACTTTTTGTGTTTTTTCAAGATTTTGCACTAACTTTGCACCCGAAAACGATACAAAAGTAATATTTTTAAGGTATATGATTAATTCACAAGACATTAAGAAAGGCACCGCCATTCGCATGGACGGTGGCATTTGGGTGTGCATCGATTTCCAGCACCGCAAGCCAGGCAAGGGTAACACGATTATGATTATTAAGGTAAAGAACGTTTCTGACGGTCGCGTGCTGGAGCGCCGCTTCAACATCGGTGAGAAACTGGAAGACGTGGTCATCGAGCGCCGTCCTTACCAGTACCTCTATGAAGATCAGTCTGGTCGTATCTTCATGAACCAAGAGACATTCGAGCAGATTCCCATTGACAACGAGCTCGTTATTGGCCATGAGTACATGAAGGAAAGCGATATTGTAGAAGTAGTTTCTGATACTACTGATGGCACTATCCTTTATGCTGAGATGCCTGTGAAGACAGTGCTTCGCGTGACCCACTCTGAGCCAGGTGTGAAGGGTGACACAGCAACGAACACGCTGAAGCCTGCTACACTGGAGACTGGTGTAGAAGTTCGCGTACCTCTGTTCATCAACGAGGGCGACCTGATCCAGGTTGACACACGCGACGGTTCTTATCTCCAGAGAGTTAAGGAATAAATGTTTTTGTATTGGCGGCTAGTGCCGCCAATACATATTTTTAAATATAACACTATGAAATACTCCATTATCGTTCCCGTTTTTAATCGTCCTGACGAAGTTGATGAGCTATTAGAGAGTCTTTGCCAACAAACGGTGAAGGATTTTGAGGTGCTCATTGTCGAAGACGGTTCTCAGCGCGACTGTAAGGCTATTACAGAAAAATACGCCAACAGGCTTGATATAAAGTATTTCATGAAAGCCAATAGCGGTCCTGGTCAGAGCCGCAACTACGGTGCCGAGCGCGCCCAAGGCAACTACCTTATTATATTAGATAGCGACGTCGTACTCCCCGATGGCTATCTGCAAGCCGTTGACAATGAACTGACCCAAAAAACATGCGCAGCCTTTGGTGGCCCCGACGCTGCTCACCCCTCATTTACCCCCGTACAAAAGGCCATCAGCTATTCGATGACCTCTTTTTTCACGACAGGCGGCATCCGCGGTGGGAAGGCTAAACTCGACAAGTTTTATCCTCGTTCTTTCAATATGGGCATCAGCAAGGATGTCTATCAGGCACTTGGCGGTTTCTCTAAGATGCGCTTTGGCGAAGACATTGATTTCTCCTATCGTATCGTAGAGGCAGGTTATCAGCCAAGGCTCTTCCCTGAGGCATGGGTATGGCACAAGCGGCGCACAGACTTCCGCAAATTCTTCCGGCAAGTATATAATAGTGGGATTGCCCGCATCAACCTGGAGAAACGCCATCCCGGCACTCTGAAAATCGTCCACCTACTACCTACGCTTTTCACCATTGGTGTCATCGGCTTACTATTGCTTTTTGTTTGTGGCCTGATGATCAGTAGCTTCGGCTCTGTTCAAGTTAAGCCACAAGGACAACAACTCTGTCAGTTGGCACTACTCCCACTAGCCCTTTATGCCTCACTCATCTTCATTGACTCAAGTGTCAAGAACAGAAGTCTTTACGTAGGACTGCTCTCCATTCCCGCTGCATTTGTACAACTGACGGGATACGGATTAGGATTCATCGAGAGCTGGTGGAAACGATGCGTCCGAGGGCAAGACGAATTTCAGGCTTTTGAAAAAACATTCTATCAATAACAAAACACATCAAACTTTAAATCAATATGGAAAAACTTAACATCAATCAATGGGCTGAAGAAGACCGCCCACGCGAGAAAATGGAAGCGCAAGGAGCCGAGTCGCTAACCAATGCAGAACTTTTGGCAATCCTTATTGGCTCCGGGTCCACAAAAGAAAGTGCTGTGGAATTGATGAAACGGCTACTCTCCGACTGCAAAAACAATCTGAATACACTTGGAAAGATGACCATCCACGAACTCTGTCAATACAACGGCATCGGCAAAGCAAAAGCTATCAGTATCCTTGCCGCATGCGAACTTGGCAAACGTCGGCAGATGGAAAATCCCGCGGAAAGGCCAGACCTTGGCACTGCCACCAGGATATACAACCATATGCATCCCATCATGCAGGATCTCGATGTAGAAGAGTTTTGGATACTATTGCTCAATCAGCACTACCGCCTCATCAAGAAAGTCAGGATTTCGCATGGAGGTATCACGGAGACAGCTGTCGATATCCGTATTATTATTCGTGAAGCCGTCATGGTCAATTGCACCATTCTCGCCGTCTGCCACAACCATCCCTCAGGAAACCTTTCTCCCAGCCGTCAGGATGAAGAACTGACAAAGAGCATCAAAAGAGCCTGTGAACTGATGCACATCCATTTCCTCGACCACATCATTGTCACTGACGGACTATACTACTCTTTCCACGAACAGGGTAAGTGCTAACAAAATACAAATGACCGATTTTATTGAAAAATAGGGGCAATTCATTGAATGAATTTGCTCCGGCTAGTTTTTTGCCGTACCTTTGCATCGTCAAACAGAAGAAGTTCACAGACTTCACAGACAATGATGATGACAGACAATTTGGTTAGTAGTTTTTTCATACATAGATTTAGGTTATTGTTAGTTTTAATTGGTTAGTAAGCATTTGGGGCGCAGTGATGCGCCCCAAATGCTTTAAAAACTTCTATTTTTCTTGGACATATCGGGATTTATCTGTATCTTTGCAGCGATTATGACACAAGAAGAAAAGTCACAGATTGAAGAAAGGATCGTAGATATACTTAAAACTGTCTATGACCCAGAAATTCCCGTAAACATCTACGATTTGGGAATGATCTACAAGATTGATGTGCATGAAGATGCAACAGTAGAACTTGATATGACTTTCACTGCTCCCAACTGCCCTGCCGCTGATTACATTCTGGAAGATGTGCGCACAAAGGTAGAGAGTTTGGACGGCGTAAAGTCCACCAATGTCAATCTCGTCTTTGAACCTGCATGGGATCAAAGCATGATGTCAGAAGAAGCCAGAGTTGAATTAGGATTTGATTAGGATGAAAAACGTATATTTCCTCTCTGACGCTCATCTCGGATCACTGGCCATTCCGCATGGCAGGATGCAAGAACGAAGGCTGGTACGATTCCTTGACTCTATCAAGGAGAAAGCAGCAGCCATCTACCTATTAGGGGACATGTTCGACTTTTGGTACGAATATAAGTATGTCGTACCAAAAGGTTATACACGTTTCCTCGGTAAATTGTCCGAATTGACAGACATGGGAGTGGAAATACATTACTTCACAGGCAATCATGACATCTGGGCCTATGACTATCTGGAGAAAGAATGTGGTGTCATACTACATAAACAGCCAGAGACCACCGAGATCTATGGTAAGATGTTCTTCCTGGCCCACGGTGACGGACTCGGTGATCCTGATAAGAAATTCAAAATAATCCGTGCTGTCTTTCACTCCAAATTCTGTCAATGGGCATTTTCAAACCTGCATCCCCGGTGGGCCATCTGGTTTGGACTGAACTGGGCAAAGCACTCGCGAATGAAACGGCCAAATGGCGAAGAGCCACCATATATGGGTGAGAATCGGGAGCATCTGGTGCTATTTACAAAGCACTATATTCAAGATCATCCCAATGTCGATTTTTTCATCTATGGGCACCGACATATTGAAGTGGACCTACAGTTGACAAAAAAGTCTCGTATGATCATCCTAGGAGACTGGATTTCTCACTTTACCTACATCGTTTATGATGGAAACCATCTGCTGATGTCGCAGTATATTGAAGGCGAAAGCAAACCATAAATAATCACAAACACAGATATGAACAGACATAAGATTGTTACTTTTGGAGAATTGCTGCTAAGATTCTCAAAGCCAGACCACCTGAGGCTGACTCAAGGAGATATGTTCACCAGCAAATATGGTGGCAGTGAAGCTAATGTTGCAGTGTCTCTTGCCACACAAGGAGAAGACGTAACCTATATTACACGACTCCCAGACACACCTGTTGGTCATGCAGGTGCTATGAATCTTGCGCAATTGGGCGTGGATACCAGTCAGGTTCTTTACGGTGGACAGCGCATCGGCACCTATTATTTTGAACCCGCTGCAGGCATGAGGCCACCAAAAGTCATTTATGACCGTTCCAATTCTGCCTATTACGATCTGAAGCCTGGTATGATTCCATGGCAAAAGATACTCAAAGACTGTTCATTTTTCCATGTATCCGGTATCACTGCAGCCATTTCCCAACAAGCAGCAGATGCAACCTTTGAGGCGCTCGATATTGCCGATGAACTTGGGGTTACTGTTTGCTTTGATATCAATTACCGCAAGAATCTTTGGAAATACGAAGGTGCGAACCCACGTGAGACACTTGGCAAGATGCTGTCTCGCTGTGACATGATGTTTGGCGATGCTGTAGAATTCGATTGGCTGAGTCAGCATCCACAACCGCCATTTACCGCAACAGACTCTACTTTCAAAATGCAGATGGACGAGTACCGAGCATGGTTTGACGAACTGCATGAAAGGTATCCTCGAGTGAAAACCTGGATGATGGGTATGCGCAATGAGGTTTCATCGAATCATCATACACTGACAGGGCTCCTTTGGACAGAAGGCAAACTACTTCAGTCGCCCATTATGGACATTCCTGATGTTATTGACCCTGTCGGAGTTGGAGATGCCTTTATGGGAGGCTGGTTACATGCCATTAGGTTGTTTCCCGACGACAAACAGAAACAGCTGAACTACTCACTTGCTGCTGCAGCCTTAAAAAACTCCATACCAGGTGATTTCAATCTATCCACAGAGGAAGAAATCCTGGAAGTGTTTCGCACCCGTTTTTAAACAAAACTAGTATGAAATGGTTATGAAAATCAGAACAATCCTATTAGTATTTGTCACTTCCATTTTTGTCTCTTTACAGGCACAGCAAGATATTCCTGATGCAAAAAAATTTCTTCCGGGACCACCAGAAGAGACTTCAGTAGAATACCTGAAAGACTATGCTCAATATGTTTGGGGCAAATCTCAACGCAGTTCATCAGACTGGCAGCAACAGGCCTCCAGCGACATGAACTATCAGTTGAACACCTATATCAACGCATTTTCTCCCTTGGTAGGATTAACCATTTCAAAAAGCAATACACCTAACATCTATCTGGTAATAGACTATATCATGACATATGGCCAGAGTACGATAGATGCTGCCAAAGGCGCCTATTCCTTTTCTTTACGACCGTATGCTAAATTTAAGGAAAATAGCCTCGTTCCTGTATATGAAAGTGATTATGCTGACATCAGCACTTATCCGTCATCCTATGCCTTTATGGGTTGGTTAATGGCTCTGACACTTATTGAAATTTGTCCTGACAAACAGGATCCCATACTTGCACGCGGTTATAGTTTTGGAACGAGTTCAATCATTGCTGGTTATAATTGGGATAGTGACGCCATATCCGGCCGTCTCTTGGCGTGCGCTATGACAGCCTTACTCCACAATCATTCAAACTTTAATAATATGATAAAGGCTGCCAGGCAGGAATATGAGAAAAAGACAGGAATCAGCAACACGATTATTACCACAGACCCAAACGCGGCCTTCTTTCCTATCGACTATATTCCCGATGCAGCCAAATATTTACCAGATCCACCTGTTATTGGAACGGTCCCATTTGCATATGATGTCAATCAACACATAACAAATAGCAAAAAAAGGTCAACAAGTGAGGGAAAATCTGCCATTGAGGATATAGAATTAAGCATAGAGCGAATGTGCACAATCTATTCGCCTGCTTTTGGCAAAACCATTTCTCCAACCGCTACTCCCCAGATTTACAAGCTAATAAACCGTACCTTTTTAACAGGAAAGCCAGCATATAGTCTGGCGAAAGCCAAATACGTCCGTCTCCGCCCGTTCTATTTCTTAAATGAACATACTGCATACATACCAGGCGAAGACCAAACCAATTTTGAACAGTTTGTCAGTACTTCATATCCGTCAGGCCATTCAAGTCAGGCATGGCTGATCGCCATGTTGTTGGCAGAGATCAACTCCTCCAATGCAGAAGACGTACTTGCTCGTGGATACAAGTATGGTCAAAGTCGTGTTATTACAGGCTACCACTGGCAAAGTGACGTTGAATCAGGACGACTTCTTGCCAGTGCTATTTACGCACACCTGCATGCAAGCGACGAATTCATGAAAATGATGGATCTCGCCAAGAAAGAATACAACGCCAGCAAGTAAACTACTGATATTTGCCGGAAGAGGCCTTCCGACAAATATCATTTACATCTTATCAAATTCTGCCTTCAACCAGTCCATACGGGAATTTAACCACTCCTTTACAGACTGTACTTCATTATAGTAACTTCCCCAGACCTCATAATTGGGAAGGACATAGTCGTAGAATGTATGCCATCTGTTTTCATTCTCGTAAGCAGAGCGCTTAAGATATACAGCTGTTTTATCTATCTCATGCATAATATCCGACTTACGACTGTAGAAATAAGCATAACGTTCTTTCACTCTTGCTACAAAAGCCGGATCGCTGAACATCCTACTAATCCAGTCTGACTGCTTAATCCAGAATCCATTAGGACCGCGGTTCACCTCATCCGTATTGCCAAAAGCCAAATCAAAGTCCCATATAGGTCCCATAGTTATCTTGCCCCCTCGTTTGAAATGCATAAAACAACTATACTTCATATTGGCATCGGTATTATGCGTCATCTCATTGATTAAATACCAATCTACGAAAGAGTCCATATCAAAATAGGCTTTCCAACCCTTATCTGGATCTTTGAAATTACTAGAGTAAAGTACTGCATCAGCATTTGCCACATAAGCCTTAGCATAATTATAATTGGCATCACCTACTACGACATCGGGATCCTCAACACAGATAGGATTCGTCATATGGTTGACGTAAAAGTAAATGGAGCCATCCGTACGAGGGGCGCGCTGACTAACTTCCAATAAAAATCCATCATCTCCAACAGCAACACGATGATTGGAAATCTTCATCTTCTCACATACCTGATATGTGCCCTCATATTTGCCATTAAGGAACAAATCCACAAAATGAGAACTAGAAGTATATTCGAGATTACTGATTTTACCTAAATAAAGAGCCGCATGATTACGAAGGGCAGACTTATCAGCATAATTGGCAATCAGTACCCACGACTTGTCTTTATGCTCACCCAATAAGGAAACCTTATCTGGAAATTTAAGGCGATAGGGCTTTTTGGGCCATTTTTTCCAAGAGGAGTTTCCGCGTCCTTTAATCTGTAAATCAGCTTCCAACACATCTCCCGCAGCCCTGGTCCTAACATCTTCTCGCAATTTCATGTGCGCATCAACATAATAATCACGGGAAACGATAGGTACACCACCAGCGGTATTAATCCACATGACCGGTAAGCCGGTAAATGCATGCACATACATCTGGTAACTCTTCGTCTTCTCAGATGTATGCACCGTCACTTTGGCTGGCTCCTTGAAATCAAACATAGATGCACTACTATTCGCTTCCATACCATTAATGGTTACCAAAGTACCATCAAAAGAAAAATGGGGAATCAAATTCTTCTCTGCAGAAAGCGAGGGAATCCAACACTCAATAAGACTATCACCAATAATCTCACATGGCAAATCTTCTGATAGGACTATATTATCAGCAGCCAGAAATTCTATCTTAAGCAACTTCGGCTCAGAAGGAGCAGAGCCCTCCTGCTCAAGGATACGCAACCGTTCAGCCAGTTCTTCAGATTCTAATTCCAATCGGGCATACATCTCTGCAATAGCAGCATTCCACTTGGCCTGAGCATCGTTCTGCTTTTCCAATTCAGCATTCTCTTTCCTCAATGACTCATTGGCCGACTCTCGGCTGTCCACTCGGTTCAGATAGTCTGTAAGATCTTCCTTACAGCCTGACATCATTACAATCAGCAGTATGGGTATAAAGTACTTTTTCATCTAAGATCTCTTAAAACCAACACTCAGGACATTGCATCAAATTCTTTCTTCATCCAATTCAAACGTGTGGCCAGCCAAGTTTTCATATTGGTGACCATAGAACCATAAACAGTCCATGTGTCCTTTGAAGATGAAGTATAGCCATCAAAAGTGTGCCAACGGTTGTCATTCTCTCTGACAGCATATTTCAGATATGCCGCATTGGCATTAATCTCCGAGATCAAGTCTTGCTGATGATCAAAGAAATAGCCAAAGCGTTCTTTCACTTTAGCCACAAAAGCAGGATCTTGAAAGAGTCTTGCAATCCAAGTCGCATTTTTCACTACGAAACCAGTAGCTCCCGTCTGGGAGTTGTTGTCAAATGCATCTTCGAAATTCCATAAAGGACCCATTTTCAGTTTGCCACCTTTCTTCAGATTCATCATGCAATCGGCCTTAAAAGCACCATCTTTATTCTTGGCAATTTCATTGATGAGATACCAATCCACAAAAGAATCCATATCCATATATTTCTGCCAGCCCGAAGATTCATTTGTAAAATCTGACGAAAACAATGCTTTCTCGGCCATTAAGACATAGTTCTTAATGTATGACATCGCCTCTGCAGAAGGTTTTGCCGGGGCAACGACAGTCACAGCACGATCCAGATGATCTGTATTGAATGTCGAACCCTGCTCATCAGAACCTACACTCAAGATATAGCCATCATCTCCGACATTGACCTTGTCTGCGGATATTTCAAGTCGCTCAGCCAATAAATAGGTGCCATAAAAACGGCTATTAAGAAACAACTCCACAAAATGAGCCCTTGGCGTATAGTCAAGCTTACTTAACTTACCTAAATAAAAAGCAGTCTGGTTATGGAGAAACGTCATATCACCGTTATTAGGGAAAAGCTCCCACATCATACCTTTAGGGTCATCCAGCAACGAGATCCTACTATTAAACCATAGAGCAAAAGTATTCTTGGCCAATAGTTTATCTGTACTACTCGACGTAGTATAATCAGGATAATACCAATTGATGGTTCCTAACCCCATTATCTTCACTTTAGCCTGGGTGATGTTGCTTGCAGCTCTTGTCGCAGCTCCACTCACTACTTTTATAGAACCGTCATAGTACCGGTTTGCATACGCCACATTAACATGACCATTCGTATCAAGCCATACCGTTGGAAGCCCTGTATATGAGTTCACAATAACCGTATAATCCTTTATCTCTTTAGCGGTAATGACACTCAAAACCACAGGACTACCAAAGTCAAACTGGGTAACACCACTTTCAGCCTCCTTACCGTTTATCGTCACAACAGAACCTTTGAAAGTGAACCGAGGAATCAGAATCTTTTCATTGGTTACATTTAAGATCCTGCATTCCACGACACTGTCACCTACAATATTACAAGGTGTATTCTCTATGAGCCGGAAAGGATTATCCTCAGCAAGGAACTCCATGGAAAGCAATTGTGGAGCCTCCGCATTGATTTCATCTTCTAATTCCTGCAACCGCTTCTGGATTCTTTCATTCTCCTCCTGACGCTTGCGAGCTGCAGCCTCCAATTCCTCTCCTTGTCTTTTTAGATTTTCGCTGTCCTCCTTCAACTTCCGATTGGCTTCCTCTAATTCTTTCCCTTGTTTTTCAACCTCAGCAATACGCTTTTCGATATCACCCAAATCGGTACTACAGGCAGACAAACCGAATAATACAGCTAAAAGTAAAATAGACTTCTTCATAAGCAATTAGGGTTTTAACTTATCGTAATCCTCTTTCATCCAATCCAATCGAGCGTTTAACCACTCCTTCAAGTCTTGAACCTCATTGAAGTAAGATCCCCAGATATTGTAATTCTTAAATGTATAATGATACAGAGTTCCCCACTTGGCCTCATTTTCTGCAACAGAATAGCGCAAGTACTGTGCCGACTCATTCAGATAGGTAAGGAACTCGTTTTTATGACTATAGAAATAATTAAAGCGCTCTTTTAATTTTGCGACAAAAGCAGGATCTTTCATGAGTCTCGAATACCACTTAGTCACAGAAAGAAGATTCCCTGATGGGAAGACCCACTTCAAATAACCACTATCACTCTGCTTAATATTACCATACGCTATATCAAAATCCCATATAGGTCCCATTCTCAGCTTACCACCTCTTGGGAGATTCAGATATGTACTAAAATTAAACATGCAATCCACATTCTTGGACATTTCGTGTATCAGATACCAATCTACAAAAGAGTCCATGTCCATATATTTCTGCCAGCCCACATTCGGATCTGCAAAATTCGCAGAGAAAAGAACTTGTTCCGCTGTTAACATATAATTCCGAACATACTCAAAGTTGGCATCACCAGCCACCACATCAGGTTCTTTTACCACGATAGCCGGAGTTAAATTAGGCGTATAGAAATAGACATTCCCATCTTCTTGGTCTGCCCATCGGTTACACTCAAGAAGGAATCCATCATCACCGACATTGACACGATGCTTAGCCACCTTCACTTTCTCACAAAGCAAGTAAGTACCCCTATGCTGTCCATTGATAAACAATTCCACGAAATGAGAACTTGGAGTCCACTCCAGATTGCTAACCTTACCCATATAGTACGACAACGAATTACGTAGCATACTCTTATCCGAGTAGTTTGCAACCAGCACCCAGGATTTATCCTTATGTTCTCCCAATAAAGCGATTTTTTCATCAAACTTCAAACGGTAAGGCTTCTTTGGCTGTGTCCATGAGCTGTTTCCACGCCCTTTGATATGGACAGGAGCTGACACCACATCGCCTGCGGCCCTAGTCTTGACATCTTCAACCAACCTCAGAGTCGCATCCAGATAGTAATCTTTTGAAGTGACCTCCCGCTTTCCTGCAATATCAATATAGAGAAGCGGCAATCCTGTATAAGCATGAACATACATCTTATAGCTTACCGATTTTGCAGACGTATGGACAGTCAGTACAACAGGTTTGGTAAAATCAAACATCGACACCCCGCTCTCAGCTTCTTTTTCATCTATGGTAACAAGCGTACCATCAAAAGTAAAGCGCGGAATCAGATACTTTTCCTTCATGATTGAAGGCAACCAACAATCAATAATACTATCACCAACTATTTCACAAGTGATATTGTTTTTCAGCTGCTGGGAATTGTCGGCAGCAACAAATTCTATAGAAAGCAACTTGGGCTCAGCCACTTGTCTCGTAGAAGCTTCCAGGCTCACCAATTTATTGATCAACTCATCCCCTTCTAATTTCAGACGGGCATTCATGGCTGCGATGTCCGCATTGTGTTTTGCCAAAGCATCGTTAGCATTAGACAAATCGTCATTTTTCTTTTTCAATGCTTCATTGGCTGCTTGTCTTTCATCAAGGCGCGCGTAGTAGTCAGAAAGATCTTCGCTGCATGATACTATGCAAAACGTCATCAAAAATAAAAAAAGAGTCTTTTTCATCTTTTCCACAATTTAGCATCTATACCATTGCATCAAACTCGGTCTTCAACCAATCCATCCGAGAATTCAGCCATTTCTCCATTGAGAAGACTGTATTTTGATAGAGAGCCCATGCCTGACCGCTGGAATTTGCTGCCGAGGTGAAGGTATTCCATTTGTTATTATCCTCCAGAATAGCATATTTCAGATATTCTGCATTTGCACTTATACCATTAATAATATCATTCTTATGGTTATAAAAATAGCCATAACGTTCCTTTACCTTGGAAACGAAAACAGGATCCTTGAATAAGCGAGCATACCAAGTGCTATTCTTAACGACAAAACCATTATAACTTGAATTGGTATTAAATGCACTTTCGAAGTCCCATATAGGTCCCATCTTCAACTTGCCACCACGGGCAAGACTCATCATGCAGTTTTTCTTAAATGCGCCGTTCCCATTTTTAGCAATCTCATTGATCAAATACCAATCAACAAAAGAATCTATGTCCATATACTTTTGCCAGCCTGATGTTGTATTCGTAAAATCAGAGGAGAACAAAGCATTTTCGGCTAAAGAAACAAAACTACTTAAATAGGCGACTGACTCTTGGGCTTGTGATGCTTTAGGAGCGATAATACTCACTGGTTGTTCAAGACGACTTGTATTAAAAGATATGCCAGCGATATCAGAACCTACACCAAGCAGAAAGCCATCTTCTCCGACATTGACCCTACCTCTAGAAACCTCCAGATCCTCACCAAGAAGATAAGTTCCATAATATCTGCCATTAAGCATGAAGTTCACGTGATTGAAACGAGGGGTATATTCCAGAGAACTCATTTCACTTAAATCGAAGGCAGTCCTGTTATGAAGCATAGTACGGTCCCCTTTATTGGTATAGAGACTCCACGTCTTCCCCACAGGAGAGTCCAATAGCGACAAATCACTGCTAAAGAGAAGGTCAAATTCATTCTTGCCAAGTTGGAGAGAGGTATGAACACGTGATTGATACCAGGATAATGAACCTACAGCTTTAAATTTAACGCTAGATTCTGTCAAGATACCATTCATGCTCGTTAACGTATTACCAACCACCTTGATCTTACCGCTATAAGTAGTGCTTGCCGTAACCACATCGCTATGGTTCGTCGTCTCAAGCCATACGGTTGGCAAACCTGTATAAGCTCCTACATATACGGTATAGTCTTTCACTGACTTGGCAGTAATGACACTCAGGACAACCGGCTTGCTAAAATCAAACTCAGTAACCCCACTCTCTGCTTCAACGCCATTAATAGTAACAACAGATCCTTGGAAAGTAAAACGCGGGATAAGGACCTTACTGTTAGTGACATTCAGGATTCTGCATTCAACGACACTATCACCAATAATAGTACATTTCACATTCTCAATGAGATGCAAGGGATTGTCTGCAGCTACAAACTCCATTGAAAGCAACTTGGGAATAACTGTATTCAGGCTATCTTCGAGCTCTCCCAATCTCTTCCGTATTTTCTCATTCTCCTCTTGGCGTTTTCTGACTTCCTCTGTCAATTTCGCACTTTCTTCCTGAAGTTTCTTGTTCTCCTCTTCAAGCTCTTTTTGCTGGTTTGCAAGGTTCTTACCTTGATTCTCAACATTCTTGAGACGATCCTCTATGTCAGTAAGATCGGTACTACAGGCTGATATACCGATTAAAACGGCAAAAACTAAAAAAAGCTTCTTCATCTTCCTCAAATAATAAGTATTGAATAATAACGCTGCAAAATTAAGCTTTTTTTTATTCTTTAACGAATATTTCCCTCATTTTTTCCCAAAAGTCTCTTCTTTTCTATAAATATGACAATAATATACACAAAAAAAAGGGTAGCCATAAAATAGCTACCCTAACATATGAGATACTGAGTATCTTATAACAGGTTCATCGTATCTGTTGCGATCATCAGCTCCTCATCGGTAGGAATGACAACAACTTTTACCTTAGAATCATCAGCAGAGATGACGGCTTCCTCACCACGGATATTGTTCTTTTGATCGTCGAACTTCACGCCCAAGAATTCCAAGCCTTTGCAGACCTCTGAACGCATGGACACCTGGTTCTCTCCGACACCTGCAGTGAAGACAATCACATCAACACCACCCATAGCTGCCGCATAAGCACCGATATATTTCTTGATGCGATAGAAATACATATCCTGGGCCAGCTTTGCGCGCTCATCACCTGCCTTAGCGGCATTCTCTACGTCACGCATATCACTTGAACCACCAGTAATACCAGCTACGCCGCTCTTCTTATTAAGCAGGTTGCTCATACCGTCAGCATCCAAGCCAAGCTTCTTTTCTATAAAGGTGACGGCACCACCATCAATATCACCAGAACGGGTACCCATCACAAGACCCTCCAACGGAGTGAGACCCATCGAAGTATCCACACACTTTCCATCAACAACAGCTGCGATAGAGCCACCATTACCGACATGGCAGGTAATGACCTTCGTTCCCTGAGGCTCCATGCCCAAGAACTCCAAAGCGCGAGCTGATACATATCGATGAGAAGTTCCGTGGAAACCATAACGACGTACACCATATTTCTCATACAACTCATATGGAATAGCATACATATAAGCCTTAGCAGGCATCGTCTGATGGAAAGCCGTGTCGAACACACCTACCTGAGGAAGTCCAGGCATCAATTCCTTCACGGCGTTCACACCCTTCAGGTTTGCAGGGTTATGCAGGGGGGCTAAGTCAGAACACTCCTCGAAAGCCTTCAACACCTCGTCCGTCAAGATAACAGACTTGTTGAATTTCTCACCACCATGCACCATACGATGACCCACTGCGTCTATTTCCTTCAGGTCTTTGATAACACCTATCTCAGGATCAGTCAGAAGAGAGAAGATGAACTTTACGCCCTCAGTATGCTCAGGGATATCATGCATAATCTGCTTCTTCTCACCATTGGCCAACTTAACCTTGACAAAGGCTCCGTCCAGTCCCACACGCTCGGCTCCGCCACTAGTCATCACACTTTTGTCGTCCATATTGTACAAAGCGTACTTGATAGAAGACGAACCACAATTCAATACAAGGATTTTCATTGCTTTACCTTTTTACTTTTTTACCTTTTTACTTTTACTTCTTTGCGTCCATTGCCTGACAAGCCGTAATAGCAATCATATAATAGATGTCATCGATAGAACAACCACGAGACAAGTCGTTAACTGGACGGGCAATACCCTGAAGAATCGGACCAATAGCAATGGCATCACCCAGACGCTGAACCATCTTATAGCCGATGTTACCTACCTCAAGGTTGGGGAATACAAGCACGTTAGCCTTACCAGCGATATCAGAACCAGGAGCTTTCTTGGCACCAACACCAGGCACAAGGGCGGCATCAGCCTGCAGTTCGCCATCGATCTTCAAAGCGGGATCCAATTCCTTGGCGAGGCGGGTAGCCTCAATCACCTTGTCCACTACCTCGTGCTTGGCACTTCCCTTCGTAGAGAAGCTCAGCATTGCCACGCGAGGCTCTGCAAAACCAGCTACAGACTTGGCGGTCTGAGCAGTGCAAACAGCAATCTGCGAGAGTTGAGCGGCATCGGGCATCGGTGTTACAGCAACATCACCGACGACGAGGACACCATCCTCACCATACTGTTTCTGCTTAGAGATCAGCAACAGGCCACCGCTTACACATGTAATGCCAGGAGCACACTTGATAATCTGCAAAGCTGGACGCAGAGTGTCACCCGTAGTAGAAAGTGCACCAGAAATCTGACCATCAGCCCCTTCGGTCTTAATAATCATACAACCAAGATAGAGCGGATTCTTCACCAGCTTACGGGCTTCCTCAATAGTCATACCTTTCGACTTACGGATCTCGGCCAGTTTCTCTGCTAGTTCCTCACTCTTTTCATAATTCTCAGGATCAATGAGAGTGGCCTTACCAATGTTCTTCAGCCCCTTCTCCTTAGCCAAGGCATCAACTTTTGCAGGGTTACCAATCAGAATGATGTCTGCAATATCATCAGCCAGAGCCTTGTCGGCTGCACAGAGTGTACGCTCCTCTTCTGCTTCAGGGAGCACGATGCGCTGCTTGTTTGACTTTGCGCGCGCTACAATTTGAGATAATAAATCCATAGTTTGCTTTATATTAAATTGTTTTTTAGATTGTCTGTCTGTAACATTGAGATTGCAAAAGTAATAAAAATAATCCGAATAGCCGCAGTATTCGGATTATTTTTCAGAAATTTAAATGAAAACCTTTACGTTCACTCTAATTCTTTGGTTAAGATGCTTTCCAGTTCCTCAGCCGACAGACGAAGACGGAAGTTACCTCTTACCGCAACAGAAATGCCACCAGTCTCTTCCGACACCACGACTGCGACGGCATCAGTTTCTTGGGAAATGCCCATAGCAGCACGATGTCGAAGTCCGAGTTCTTTCGGTATATCCAAATCATGACTGACTGGCAAAATACAACCTGCAGCCTTGATCCGCTTCTTCGAAACCACCATAGCACCATCATGAAGCGGTGAGTTCTTAAAAAATATATTCTCAATAAGTCGCTGGTTGATCGTTGCATCAATCAAATCACCTGTCTGCACAATTTCGTCAAGCAGTACAGAACGCTCAATAACGATCAAGGCACCGACCTTGCCTTTACTCATGTTCATCGATGCCATCACAATTGGCATGATCATCTCCTTCACTTCTTTGTTGTCTTTGTCTTTTCCTCGTGAGGAGAAGAGACTTGTGAAACGCTTCATCTGCTGATGAGCTCCAAGGTTATACAAGAACTTACGGATATCATCCTGGAATAGGACAATCAGCGCAATGACACCCACGCTCACCAACTTATCGAGAATGGAACCCAAAAGCCTCATTTGCAGCACCTGCGACACAAACAACCACACTACTACAAACACCATGATGCCTATGAACACATTCAACGAACGCGATTCTCGCATCAACCTGTAGCTGTAATAAAGCACCAGTGCTACTAGCAGGATGTCAACAATATCCTTTATTCCAAATTCGAAGAACATATCTATTTGACAATTTGACGATAAAGCGTATTAACGATCTTCACACACTCAACAGCTTCCTTCACATCATGAACCCTAAGGATGCTTGCCCCTTTCATCAAAGCGATGGTGTTCAAGGCTGTCGTACCATTCAGTGCATCATTGGCAGTAAGCTTTAGCAACTTATAGATCATTGACTTACGAGAAATCCCAACAAGTATAGGCAACTCCATCACCTGCAGTTTTTCCAGTTCATCCATCACCTCATAATTCTGCTCCAAAGTTTTTCCGAAGCCGAATCCTGGATCCAGAATAATATCTTTTGCCCCTTGATCACGTAACTGCTGCACCTCTTTTGCAAAGCCTAACAAGATTTCTCGTAGCGTCGGCTTGACAGACATGAGAATATAAGGTACACGCAGACGAGAAACCATCCGGAACATTTCTATACTACCTTCACTCACATCATTAATGATATCAGCACCAAATTCCTCGACTGCCATACGTGCAACATCCGGACGAAACGTATCGACTGAGACCACTGAGAAAGGCAACTCACGCCGCACAATATCCAAGGCAAAGCGCAATCTGTCCATCTCTTCTGACTCAGTCACTACACTGGCACCTGGACGTGTGGAATAACCGCCTACGTCTATCATCGTAGCTCCTTGCTCTACGATCTGATTAGCCCGCTCGGCTATCTCATGTTCAGTCTGTTTGCGACTACCAGCAAAAAAAGAGTCAGGCGTCACATTCAGGATGCCCATCACCTGCGGCTCAGAAAGTTCCATCAGCCTTCCGTGTACGTTGATTGTATAGTTCATATCGCCTACAAAGATACAAAATAATTAAGAAATAAGAATCATGAATTAAGATTTTTCATTATCTTTGCAGCAAAATTTACGAAGTTTATGGAAATTGCAGAACTATACAAGCTTTATCAACAGCACCCACAGATTACGACTGACAGTCGTGACTGCCCTAAGGGAAGTATCTTTCTTGCCCTAAAGGGAGAGTCGTTTGACGGTAACCAATTCGCAGCATCAGCTCTTGAAAAAGGCTGTGCATATGCTATCGTCGATGACAAGAGCGTCATACCAGATAGTGACAACAGGTTCATCCTGGTTGATGACTGTCTGCAGACTTTCAAGGACTTAGCCCGTGAACACCGACGTCAGTTTGATATCCCTGTCATTGGCATTACTGGTACCAACGGGAAGACCACCACAAAGGAACTTGTTGCGGCTGTCCTGTCTCAGAAGTTCAATGTTCTTTATACACAGGGCAACTTCAACAACGATGTCGGCGTCCCCAAAACGCTCTTCCGTCTGACTCAAGAGCATGAGATAGCCGTCATCGAGATGGGAGCCAGTCATCCTGGCGACATCAAGACACTCGCAGAAACAGCAGAGCCCACCTGTGGCCTCATCACCAATGTCGGAAAAGCCCACCTACAAGGCTTCGGATCGTTCGAGGGCGTCATCAAGACCAAGTGCGAACTTTATGACTTTCTCCGTACTCGTCAAGACGGTCTTATTTTCATCAATGCCGACAACGAATATCTGATGAACCAGATTGGAGATGATGAGGAAATCTGGTTATCCCCCTATTCTACTGATCCAGAGAACCAATACAGCTGCATTAGTGGAGAAGTGATCGCATGCGACCCGTTCCTGAAATTCCGCTGGCGCGAGCCGTTAATGACACTCGAAGAGGAGGGGCGTTCCACAAAATGGCATAAGGTCCAGACTCAACTCATCGGGTCATACAATATCAGCAACTTACTAGCAGCCATCGCTGTTGGTATAAACTTCGGTGTAGATCGTAAGAAGATCTGTGCTGCACTTGAAGAATATACGCCTAGCAACAACCGTTCACAGATGACCGTTACAGCCAAGAACCACCTTATCGTAGATGCCTACAATGCCAATCCGTCATCGATGCAGGCTGCCCTTGAAAACTTCAGTCTGATGCAGGCAGACCATAAGATGGCCATCATAGGACAGATGGGCGAGCTCGGCGCCGAC
>Ga0256407_10003589_pt1 | contig 27307 bp, 26 predicted proteins | sample RumenRJG_04DNA_FD_193489 | JGI IMG/M metagenome (GOLD analysis project Ga0256407, IMG submission 193489) | Bovine rumen microbial communities from Lethbridge, Alberta, Canada - RJG_04 | ecosystem: Host-associated > Mammals > Digestive system > Stomach > Rumen | place: Canada: Alberta... | reverse complement strand
CGAGCCAACCGACAGCAAGGACGGTGACGAGGATGAGCAGGATGTCGGTCCAATAGACGCTGACCGGATAGGTCTCGATGATGAAGCTGCCTTCGCTGTCGCCCATTGTCACGATGCCGTACTCTTGCTGAATCCAACAGAGGATGCCGCCCAGAATCAAGCCAAGCAAAGCTCCGGCAAGGCAGATGATGTGGCCTTCGAGACGGAAGATGGTGCAGATTTGCGAATCGTTTGCACCAAGACTGCGTAGGGTTTGGATGTCCTGCCGCTTGTCTATCATCAGCATCGAAAGCGAACCGATGATGTTGAAGCAAGCCACAAGCAAGATGAAGGAGAGGAACAAATAAGAGATGAACTTCTCGATACGCATCACTCGGAAGACGTCGTTCTGTTGCTCGTAACGGTCTTCGACCTTGAAGCGTTCGCCAAGCTGTGCCTTCAGTTGCTCCTTGACCCTGTCCGTCTTGAGCCCGTCCCTAATCTTCAGTTCGACACTCGACACCCTACCCTCTCTGTCGAAAAGACGTTGGGCAAAGCCAAGGCTGGTGAGGATGTAGTTGGCATCATACTTTGCCTGCCTTACCATAAAGACCACACCCGGACTTTGCAGCTCGTCGTGGTTGAAGGAAGAGAGCGGGTTGCCGATATTGACACGCTCACCAGGCTTTGGAGCATACACTTGAAGCGGGTTCTCGAAGTTTGCAGGGAGGCCGAGCTGCTGAGCCAGCTGGATGCCCAAAATGCCGTACTCCAAAATGTCAGCATGCAGGCAGAAGTGCCCGTCTCCATAAAGGATGTCCTCGATGTGGCCTTGCTTCGTTATGTTGTCCGCCACCCCTTTGATGGTGACGACCTGCTGCTTGCCGCCTTCTACGACGAGTGCCTGACCTTCGAGGACTGGCGTGAAGACCGCCACCACATCGCTCTGCTTGAGCCAAAGCAAGTCCTTGTCCTTCACCTCGATGGTCTGCCCGTCTTTTGGCGTGACACGCAACTCCGGATCGAATGCCGTGAAGAGGTCTGCGACGAGGTCTTGGAAGCCGTTGAAGACGCTCAACGTCACCACCATCGCCATTGTTGCGACGGCCACACCAAGCACCGAAATGCCACTGATGATGTTGATGGCATGATGGCTCTTCTTGGCGAAAAGATAACGCCTTGCTATGAACAATTCATAGTTCATTGCTTGAGCAGTTCGTCGATGTGTTCGACATAATCTAATGAGTCGTCCACAAAGAACTTGAGCTCAGGGATGATGCGGAGCTGCTTGCCTACTCTTGTGCCGAGCTCGAAGCGGACCTGCTTCTGGTTGGCATTGATGTTCTGTACAATCTCTTCCGCCTTCTCGCTTGGGAAGACGCTGAGATAGACGCGACACACACTCAGGTCAGGGCTGACGCGGCAAGCACTGACGCTCACCAAGACGCCTCTCATCGCACTCGTCTGCTTCTGGAAGATGTCGCTCAACTCTTTCTGAACGAGGCGAGCTATCTTGTTTTGTCGTGTTGTATCCATCTTAATCCTCCTCGCTAAACATTGGGTCCCATGCCGGCAGACGGACTGGTTTCTGCTTCAGAATGTCGAGAACTGAGGCGGGACAGTACTTGCGGTTCGCTACAATGCGGAACATGTACTCGCGGAACCATTCGTCGGTCATAATGATGTAGCCGTTTGCGCCGCTGTCCGAGCCCCAGCTGTTCTCCACCTTCCACTTCTTAGCCTTGCCTTCGCCGTCGAGGTCAACGGCCATCAGGGTCATGGCGTGTGTGCTGCCGCTGTCGAAGGTCTGGATGCGTTGCTTCTTGTCCATGCCGAAGGTTGTCCCCAGAAGGCTTCCGTAGTCGAAGTTCTTTAGGTCGGCGATGCCTGTGCTGCGGTCGAGGAACTTATTGACGTCGCAGCTGAAGTAGATTTGGCTGCTGTCCTTCAGGGAAGCGATGGCGATGCTCTCAAGCTCCTCGATGGGCAAGTTGACGTAGAGCCAATTGTGTCCGTCGTAGACGTGGCGGTCGTAGTCAATCTCATATACCTTATTATATGGGCGACTTGGGTCGTTCATCAGCATCACGTAGTCCTTGTTGAGGTCTTCGCCGTCCTCGATGCAAAAGTCCTTGAAGAACTTCTGGGGAGTGTAGGTCTTGTCCTTCCATGTGAACTCTTTCGGAGGCACGCCGTAGGCCATGACGAGCATCTTGTAGACAGTGCCGAGCTGCTCCACCTTCATGGTCTGCAGCTGCTTCTCGCTCATGCCAGCCTCGCTCTTCTCGCGCAGAGTGATGCCGAACTCGCGGAGCTTCCTCTTCAGGTGGCCGCAGAACTCGCTGGTGCTGTTGCTGACATAGGTTTCGGGCATGATGTCGGCAGGGATGACGCCGTACTTCGTGGCAAGGTCGGCCACGCCGGTGTAGGTGCCGCCGTCGGAGAGAGGATGTTGGAAGAGCCAGCGCACCATCTCGCTGTCAATGGGTTGTTTGCGGGTGTCAATAATGCCTTGCAGGAAGAGGTTGCTCTTCTCGAGCTGGTCGAAGAAGAAGAGGTAGCACTGGCTGAGGACGAGATCCTTCGTGCCGAGCTTCTTCATTGCCCTGCCCCTCAGCACATTAAGTCCTGTAAAGAGCCAGCAACGGCCGCTACTCTTCTGGTCGGTAATGCCTGTGTTCTTAATCTCAATGTCGAAGTGCTTGTCCTTGGCACCAGCATTCTCCTGATTGATGGCCATCTTCGCGATACCGACATTGCTGATAGCATTGCGGAGCGCCTTCTCGGCTGGCGTACCGGTATAGCTGCCCTCAAGCTGCTTGAGCACCTCGGGTGTGATGCCTGTCTGCGCACTTACCAGCATGCAGAACAGCATTGCCAACGTGTAGATTAGTGTTCTTTTCATGTCTTTTTTATTATTGAATTTGTCTTTAAACTGTGCAAAGATACAAAGAAAAGGTAACAAAGAGAAATAATAAGGAATAAATTTCTTTTTTCAGGCATTTCCGACTTCAGTTATGGCGGAACTGTCCATAGCTAAATGGACATACCTTAATGGACCTTCATTACTTTCTGCGAGCATTTCCCATTGGTTACGATATAAATGCCAGGAGTAACCTGCCTCGTGTCCACTGCTTGCCCGCACATATTGTATGCTTTGTTCCTCCTGATAGAAGAGAATTTCGAGTCTTGTTGCCAACACTCATCTGCTTGAACTTGGTCGAGACCAGTCTCGATTGCCGTTAAATCTGTAAGTGTGAAGTTATCGAATGAGTAGCCGAAAGAGGTTTTACTGGAACCGACCTTCAGTGCAAAGTAAACGGTTCCTGTGGCTGTGGCTTTCCATTTCATCGTGCCAACCGTATGGTTACTTCCTGTTCTGGCCTTAGCAGACATCATACCATCATACTCAGCAAGAGAAGCATCCAGCCACGAATTAAGTTGACCTATAGTATTGGCTTCGCTCAGTCCTTCATCAGCATAGTCCTTTGGTTTATCTTTAACGACGAACGCTTGTATCCAGAAATCTCCATTACCACTGGCACCTCGCACGGCCACATCGGCTGAATAGGTATGTCCTGCTATGACCTCTACCGGTTGATACACCACCGTGTTGAGTGAATGGTTACGTGCAGAGGAGATACGGAGTGCTCCGCCATTGCCGGCAGATGGAGTGCTGGCAGTCGAGTTCCACTCATACTTGGCATTGTTCACGGAAGCCAGAGCTGCTGTTTGCCATGCGCCCTGATATTCGCATTCTCCATTCAGGAGATGATTGCGTCCCGCGTCCAAATCTGGTTCTAATACTTGCAGTTCCTGCTCCGAAGCTTCCCTTCTACTTAAGAAGCGCAACCAGTTAATGTTGAGTCCACCTTTTTCTATATATATTCGCACGCGAAAGATTCCCTTCGGAAGGATAATGTTGGAGAATGATTTTGTACGCCATGTGGTGTATCCTCCTGTGGATGTCAGCTTTGTAGAGGCCGTAACTGGTCGGTCATTGACGGTGATACGCACAATCGACGAACCGGAGTTTATGGCATAACGCAGTTGCAGCTGCCATTTGCCAGCTTCACTGGGGTTATCTATTGTGTACTGTAACCATTCTCCGTCTTTTGTTTCTCCCACATAATATCCACAGTTTTTGGTATCATTGGGGCTGTCATAAATGTCCACCCCGTCATTGCGATATGTCCATCCTCTCTGCCATGAGGTAAAATCCTCTCCACTATACTGATATGAGGCATCATCAGTGTCCCAGTATGCTCTGCCTGGAGCGCCCATGTCATAGTGCGCAGCATAGATATAGTCACCCGTCTGATAGTCAGCAAACGGCAGACAATCATCGTCGAAAGGACGTCGCAGGAGTGCATCGAGGTAATCTGTTCGCACGATGCAGCGACTGATATGCTGTGCTTCTGCCCATGCCTTGCAAGCATTCCAAAGCGTCGTCGCAGAGGGACGGCTGCCATTCTGCCATTGGCTGATGACATTGTCGTAACTGGAAACACGCTTGACTTGCAGGATGCTATTGATGTTGCTCTTCTTCATTGGCCAACAAGTCCATGCGGCAAACTGCATTGCTTCCTCATAGAGACGGACGCATCCGGCTGTCCATGAGTTGCTGTTCTCGCCGAACTCGCCAATATAGACGGGGCATCTGTACTTCGTGGCCATATCGGCCATGTATTGCACTTGCTCTTTTGTGTTATACACGCCATATCGATGGAACTGCAGCATCATCTTCGTGTCCATCTTGGTCGATGGGAAACCAGTATAGTCGTTGCTGTAGGAATTGCCTTCCACGATGACGATATGGTTGGTGTCCACTGTTCGGATCGCCTTAATGATGGCTTTGAAGGTGTCCCACAAGAGTTTGTTGCTGCTGGGGAGTGTCCAGTTGGTTTCGTTGATGAGGTCGTATGCTGCCACACACTTCTGGTCCTTATAGCGTTCGGCAATCTTTTTCCACAAGGCTGTCAGTTTCGTGCGATTGGCTTCACTTTCCCACAAGGAGGGCTTGCTGGAGTCGTAGTCGCATATATCGCCAGATGACTGACCGCCCGGGCAAGCATGCATGTCCAGTATGAGCAGAATGCCCCATCTTTCTGCCCAGACACACATGGAGTCGATGCGGTCGAAACCTTCTTGTAGCCACGTCTGTTCTCCGGCTACAGGTTCCTTCTCAATGGGCAGGGTGAAGTATTTGTAGTGCATCGGTACGCGTAAGGTGTTGAAGCCTTGTTCTGCGAGGAACTTCATATCCTCTTCGCAGAAGTTATTGTCCATCCATAAACGGTCGAACTCTTCAACTTTTTCTTCACCGCACACATCTGCCAGCATCTGGTCAAACTTGAATTGGCGGTCCAAGTTTCCGGAAGTGTTCATCATGTACGGTTCGCGCACCATCCAGTTGCCGCAGTTCGTGCCACGCATCACAAGCGTCTGGCCGTCGCGACCTATCAGCTTTGTGCCAGATATGCGTACATAATTGTCGGTTGCACTAACAGTGAATACACTTGCAGCAAATGCCAATGCAACAATCACAAACGACACAATATGTTTCATTGGTGGATACTCTCTATATTAAAGATAATAATGCCAGACATTAATACTTCCAAAAGTCATATTTCTTGCGCAGTTCTTCCTGCTTCTCGGGCGGCATCGTCTTGAAATAGCCTCGCCAACTGGGGCAGAAATTGATTTGCCAACGCCAAAAGCGGCCTATCAGCGACTTGGGATTCTTGTCATACTGAGCACGAAGCTTGCAATTCTCACATGGATACTTCATAATCTGTTATAATGAATTTATTTAAGTTGTTCCTCTATCGGCTGTTCCAGTTGAGCAGGCTCCGTTGTCGGCTCAAAACGTCCAACTACCTTGCCTTTGCGATCAATCAGGAACTTCGTGAAGTTCCATTTGATGTCGGGTTTCGATGCGTAATCTGGATCTGCTTTGGAGAACATCTCGTCCAAGAGCTTGGAGAGCGGATGCTCGGGTGCGAAGCCGGCAAAGCCAGCCTGGCTCGTCAACCATTTGTAGATGGGATGAGCATTCTCGCCGTTCACCTCAATCTTCGACATCAGGGGGAAGGTGACGCCGTGGTTCAGGCGGCAGAACTCCTCGATTTGCTCGTTAGTACCTGGCTCCTGATGCCCGAACTGGTCACAAGGGAAGCCGATGATGACCAGCCCGCGCTCCTTGTACTTCTGATAGAGGTCCTCCAGCCCATCGTATTGAGGGGTGAAGCCACACTTCGAGGCTGTGTTGACGATGAGAAGCACCTTGCCTTTGTAGTCGGCAAAGTTCACCTCCTGGCCCTTGTTCGACAGGGCGCTGAATTGATAGATGGTGTTCACAGAGTTTGTCTTACAAGATAGCAGGCAAAGAGCGGCCGCCATGATTAAAAGAATAGGGTTGTATCGCATTCTGATGGGTGGTTTTTCTATGTTTGCTTTGCAAAGATAATCAAAAAGAACGACTTTTTGCATGATATTCAATAAATAATGCCTTTCAACGCAAAAAACAACTGTTCTGATGATGAAAAGCAAAGGTTATACATTAACGTGAGTTCGATGAAATGAATTGTCTAATGCTAATTCGTCGAACTTGCGTTAATGAGTGGAACTTGTGACTTTTATTTCTGATGTTTGCAATTTGGTGTGCCATTTTGGTGCTTTGACAAAATGTAAGCATTTCGGCGGTTTTGCTTACAGGCGAATTTTTCCTGAATGCCTCAGAATCGCTTCTTTTGCCTCCGACCTTGTTTTTCGACCCCCAAGCAAAAATATGGGCTTAAATCGAAGACAGTTTCTCAACTATCTCTGCCACAGATTGTTAGAAGAACCTCCACGCGACTGCCATTTTATCCCGATTCATCGTTTTGCTAACTATACATGGCAAAACGGGCCGTTTTAACCCGAAATTGCACGCTTTTTGACGTGAAGTTTCCACAAATTTCACACGAGAAATTTTCAAACACGACACGTGAACTTTTCAAACTTCACGTGTCGCGTTTGAAAAGTCCTCACGTCGCGCCGGCAAAATCGACGTAAAAAGTGCTCTTTTTCGACACTTTTCAGAGTGTGCAATTTCTAACACTTTGACGGCTTCTTATGTATTTTTGCTTACATTATGACAAAAGAAGCTCCCACCTTAATGCATGATTAAGGTGAGAGCTTTATTGATTCCCCACTGAAGGGGGAGATTCAGATATGGCTATTCTTTACCATTCCTCGTCCCAGACATTGACCTGTTCCTTGGTGCGGGACTCGCCGTTTCCTGCGCCGCCATTCACGAGGCCGGCATTGCCTTTAACTTCGCCCACGCTCTGCATCAGCAAACCTTGATGTTGCAGCTGCACAATGATTATTTCAGGGCTTAAATATGACTTTTTCATTTCAGTACTTTTTTCCCGTTTATGATATTGATGCCTTTCTGCATCTTGCTCAACCTCTGGCCACTCAACAAAAATCTTTTTGCCTTAAAATAGTACTTTAATCTAAGAATGTATAATAATATAATAATGTATTTAAATAATTTGGGGCTGCAAAGGTACGAATAAGTGAAAATAATGCAAAAAAATCATTATTTTTTTCAAGAATAGCAATAATTTGACGAGTTATGTTGCCTAACCTAACACGTCAACTTGGTCAACATAACACGTTAAATTTACAATTTACCCACGTTGATTTTGATTTTTGAATTATATGTTGTATTTTTGCAAAAGAATTTAAATGTTTTATGCGGAAAAGCAATTACGACAAGCAGCCAAGCACACATATTGACGGGGAAATGGTCATCGGCTGGGACAATATCGTCCAAAAACTCTCGGAAGTTTGGAGAGACAATCCTGTGTGGGCAATTGACCTCTACTGCGGCACTTACGAAGAGGACTTCCTCGCCGCTTTTGCCAAGACTGGACGCAAGATTATCGACACTCGCACCCTGATGCGACCGGAAGAGGAAATCCGACAACTCACAGAACGCTTCATGACCGACGATGTACTGTTCGGGTTTATGTCAAACGTCAAATTAGAAGAGTACTTTCTGCACTCTAATCTAAATATCCCAGAACCAAGCATCATAATTGGGACAGCAGCTGCTCGATTTGCCCCAAAAGCCCCCGTCTGCTATGCCGACATGGCTCGTTGGGAAATCCAGCAACGCTTCCGTCGTCACGAAGTAAAGGCACTTGGCATTGACAATCACGAGGACAGTCCTTCGGTACAATATAAAAGAGGTTACTTCAATGACTGGAACATCGTTGACCATTATAAGGACGAGTTGATGCAGAGCGGACGCATCGAGTTCTGGATTGACTCGAACCGTCGCGACGAACCCAAGATGATTACCGATGCACAGATGCGGCAGGGACTAAAACGGACGGCTCACAAACCTTTCCGCGTCGTGCCCTTCTTCGACCCAGCTCCTTGGGGTGGACAATGGATGAAGGAAGTGTGTGACCTGCCTCGCGAAGAGCAGAACTACGGCTGGTGCTTCGACTGCGTGCCCGAAGAGAACAGCCTCTATCTGGAAGCAGAAGGCACGCTCTTCGAACTGCCTTCGCAGGATGTTGTGCTAGCTCACAGTCGCGAGTTGCTTGGTCAGCAGGTTTGGCATCGCTTCGGCAAGAGTTTCCCCATCCGCTTCGACTTCCTCGACACCATGCAAGGCGGCAACCTCAGTCTGCAAGTGCATCCCACTAACGAGTTCGCTCAAAGAGAGTTCGGCCTGCCTTATACACAGGACGAGAGCTACTACCTGCTCGATGCAGCCGACAATGCCGTGGTCTATCTCGGCCTGAAGGAAGGCGTTGACAAGGTGCAGATGATTGAGGACCTGCGGGCTGCACAGCGAGGCGAGATACTGTTTGATGCAGAGAAGTACGTCAACAAGCTGCCTGCCAAGAAGCACGACCACTACCTCATCCCAGCTGGCACCATCCATTGCTCAGGCCACGACAGCATGGTGCTCGAGATAAGCTCAACCCCCAGCATCTTTACCTTCAAACTTTGGGACTGGGCACGACTCGGACTGGATGGCAAACCACGTCCCATCAACGTAGAGCGCGGCAAGTTCGTCATCCAATGGGACCGCACCACACCCTTCGTCAAGTCGCAAATCGCCAATCATTTCGAAGTGCTTCATGAGGAAGAAGGCATCAAGGAAGAACGGACAGGACTGCATCCTAACGAGTTCATCGAGACACGAAGGCACACCTTCACGCGTCCCGTGGAGCACAACACAAATGGCGGCGTGAATGTTCTCAACCTTGTGGACGGCGAGGCAGCCCTCATCGAGAGTCCAGAAGGCATGTTCGAGCCCTTCGAGGTGCACTATGCCGAGACTTTCATCATACCAGCCTGCATCGGCCGTTACACAATCAAACCCTTGCATGGAGAATGCATGACAATCAAGGCCTCGGTAAGAACTTGAAGCCCCTATAACTTGTCGTCATAACGATAAAACGTCATAACGAAAACTATAAAACCAACTATTATGAATCCCAACAAGAAAATCGTGCTGACGCTTGATGCAGGCGGAACGAACTTCGTGTTCTCAGCAATTTGTGACAATGAGGAAATTGTGGAACCCGTGCGCCTGAAGGCCGTAACCACCGACACCGAGGGCTGCTTGGCCACTCTTGTGCAAGGCTTCACCACGGTCAAGGAGAAACTCGATGCCGAACCCGTAGCCATCAGTTTCGCTTTCCCAGGTCCTGCCGACTATGAGCGCGGCGTGATTGGCGACCTGCCCAACTTCCCTTCCTTCCGAGGCGGAGTGGCGCTCGGCCCTTATCTGGAGAGTGTTTTCAAGATTCCTGTGTATGTGAACAACGACGGCAATCTCTTCGCTTATGGCGAGGCTCTGGCCGGAGCTCTGCCGCGTGTCAACAAAGCTCTCGAGGAGGCTGGTTGCAAGCGTCGCTACAAGAATCTGGTTGGCATCACGCTTGGCACAGGTTTTGGCGGCGGTGTGGTGATCGACAAGGTCTTGCTGAAGGGCGACAACAGCTGTGGCGGCGATGTCTGGTGCATGCGAAACGGCATGTATCCCTTCGTCATAGCAGAGGAGAGTGTCAGCATCCGTGCTGTCCGCAGAGTGTATGCCGAGATGTCGCATGAAGAGATTGGCGACCTCACGCCCAAAGATATCGGCGACATCGCCAATGGTACGCGCCCAGGCAACATGAAGGCCGCTCAGGAGAGCTTCCGCCAACTTGGCCAAGTGACAGCTGCTGCTCTTGTTAATGTACTCAATATTGTCGATGGCATCGTGGTTATAGGTGGCGGACTGTCGCACAATTCGAAATGGATCCTGCCAGGCATGATGGAAGAGTTCAACCGTCCTGTTGGCACCTTCTCGGGCAATCTGCTCCCCACTCTTCAGTCGGAAGTTTACAACTTCGAAGACCCTGAGCAGCGTGCAGCCTTCCTCGAGGACAAGGATGTCTATGTCGATGTGCCCCATACAGACAAGAAGGTTCTGTATTGTGCACAGCGCAAGGTTGCTGTCTGCATCTCCGAACTCGGCGCAAGCAAAGCCATCAACCTTGGCGCCTACAACTTCGCACTTAATCAGTTAGAGAAATGAACAAGAAGTTAATCCCCGTCATGCTATGCTTCTTCGCGATGGGTTTCGTGGATATGGTAGGCATAGCAAGCAATTATGTAAAGGCCGACTTGAACCTCTCCGACTCGATGGCGAATACACTCCCCTCGCTCGTGTTCCTCTGGTTCCTCATCTTCAGCATCCCCACAAGCTTGCTGATGAACAAGATCGGCCGCAAGAACACAGTACTGCTGAGTCTGGCAATGACACTTGTGGCAATGGCGATTCCGGTATTCACCCTCGATTTCACCATGCTGCTGCTCTCCTTCTCCCTTTTGGGAATAGGCAACGCCATCCTTCAGACCTCGCTCAATCCGTTGGTCGACACGGTGATGAAAGGCGGCGCATCGGCAAGCACCTTGACTTTCGGGCAGTTCATCAAGAGCATCGCATCGTTCCTGGCTCCCATCATTGCCTCATGGGGTGCCACCACGAACGCTTTCGGCCTGGGCTGGCAAGCGCTCTATCCTATATATTTATGTGTAGGAATTGTGGCAACGCTGCTGCTCTTCGGCACCCGCATCCACGAGGAACCCGCAGCCCAAGAGCAGAAGTCTGTGGGCGAGCAGTTTGCTGGAGCTTTTGCCTTGCTGGGCAATCCCTTCATCCTGCTCTGCTTCCTGGCCATCATCTGCCATGTGGGCATTGATGTCGGTACCAGCGTAACAGCCCCGAAGATACTGATGGAACGGACAGGCATGGAGCTTAACAATGCGGCTTTCGTCTGCACCATTTACTTCGTTGCAAAGGCCGTCGGCAGCTTCTCGGGCAGTTTCATCATGAGCTATCTGAAGGACTGGAGCTTCCTGCTCCTGAGTGTCCTGCTGATGGTACTGGCTGCCGTCGGCCTCATCTATGGGCACGACACTGCTACTATCTATGCCAGCGTAGCTCTGATGGGCTTCGGCAACGGCAACCCCTTCAGCATCATCTTTGCAAGAGCCATGCAGGCTGTGCCAGAGAAGAAGAACGAAGTGAGCGGTTTGCTCATCATGGGCATCTTCGGCGGCACCATATTCCCGCTCCTGATGGGCTTCGCGAGCGATGCTATGGGACAGGTCGGCGCCGTCCTCGTCATGGCTGTCGGCATTCTATATCTGCTCGGTTTCTGGCTTCAGGGCAAGAAAGCCTTAGGGAGAATATAAACGCCGCACGCGGGGATGGCAAACGCCGCACGCGGGGATGGCAAACGCCGCACGCGGGGATGGCAAACGCCGCACGCGGGGATTGGAAACATAAAAAGGGGCAGCCTCACGGTTGCCCCTTTCTGTCGTTAGATTAGTTGTTTTGAGAGAATTGATTGTTTTAATAAGCAAATATGTCTAAAGCATAAAGATTATCTTGGAAGTGTGCTGATGGTATCGACAGGCTGTGCTGTGAGTTCGGCGGACTGCTGTTCGGGACTGCCTATCGTGATTTGCTGCAGGCTGTCTGCCACTATGCCTTCAGCCATTTGAGCGGCTTTGATGTCCTCCGCATCATCGGTAAAGCTCTGATGGGCTGCATTGCCGATGGTAAGGAGGATTGCTACCAGACCTGCTGCTCTGTAGAAAGGACGAACCCGACGCATGAATGTCAGGCGACGAGCCTTGCAGACATGAGTCGGAGCCTCTTCCCCAACCAGTCGAAGCATCTTGTCTTGGAAGTCCTTGCTCAAGCGTTCGCTTGCCATCTCGTCCTCCTCGAGGAAGAACTGACGATAGGGAAGCAGGCTTGCAGGCACGTCTTCCTGACGGAAGAAGTTGCGCAGGATGGCTTCCTCTTCAAGCGTTGTCTGGCATTCCCAATAGCGCTCCAGCAGTTGTTCTATGTATTTATAGTCCATATTCGTTCTTTTATCTTTGTTCGGGCTCTGTGGAGATAGACCTTAACTTGTGTTTCGCTGATGTCGAGCGTCTGAGCTATCTCCTGATACGTCTTGCCCTCAATGTCTCGCAGCAGCATGATGGAGCGCTGCACCTCAGGCAGTTCGTCCATGAATTTGCGTACGAGAGAGAGTTGTTCGCGTTCTTCTATTGAAGATTGAAGGTTGAAGACAGAAGGCTGAACACCGTCAATCTTGTCGAGCGACGTGTTGTTCCGTCCTGCACGCTTCGTGACATCGAGCGCTCGGTTGCGGCAGATGGTCAAGGCGAACGCTTCGAGGCTGTCTATCTGCTCCCATTCGTTGCGCTGCTCCCACACTTTGAGGAGTGTGTCTTGCACCACATCTTCGGCCTCTGCCCTATTCATCGTGATGCGAAGAGCAAGGCGAAAAAGCCTGTCGCTCAACGGCAAAACGGTGGTTCGGAAGCTGATGTTTTCCATCTCTCTACTATTGAAGACGATTCAGGGCTGCAAATGTTACAGCCCTGAGTGATTATTTTTCATTTTATTGTGGTGCCTCTTGAGCCATCGATATTGTCGGAGTGCGTTATAACGACCTGCCGAACGCCTTTATGAAGGGCATCGAAGGCATTCTCTATCTTAGGTATCATACCGCCTGCAACGATGCCTTCGGCAATGAGACGGCTGGCCTGTTCCTCGTTGATGAGAGGGATGACGCTGCCCTCATCGTTGGCATCGCGCAAGACTCCCGCTTTCTCGAAGCAGAAGGTCAAGGTGACCTCATAATACTCGGCAAGAGCTTGAGCCACAGACGAAGCGATAGTGTCGGCATTGGTGTTGAGGATGTTGCCTTCTCCATCGTGGGTCAAAGGAGCGACAACAGGCACGTTCCCACTTTCGATGAGCGACGAAAGGAGCCGGGCATCGACCTTATCGACATCGCCCACAAAGCCGAAATCGACCATCTGCTCTGTGCCGTCGTCCATCTTGACACGCTTCAACGGCCGCTTATGACTGCGAATGATGTCGCCATCTGCACCAGTCAGACCGATAGCCTTCACGCCCTTAGCCTGCAAGCCAGCCACAATGCGCTTGTTCACCAAGCCGCCATAGACCATCGTCACAACCTCGAGCATCTTTTCGTCAGTGATGCGACGACCGCCCACCATTCGGCTCTCAATGCCAAGACTTGCTGCCATCGACGTTGCCAAACGTCCGCCACCATGAACAAGCACTTTCCTTCCTTCCAAAGAAGCAAACTGATTGAGGAGGCGAACAAGCGAAGTGGCATCTTCCACAACGCCACCTCCAACCTTAACTATATTGATAATGTCTTTCATCAAACTTTGTATTTCCAGTCCCTTAACATCGCTTTGCCCTTTTCGGAACAGCCTGTTACCTGCTCCGACACGGAGCATTAAAAATTCTCGCGTGCGACGTTCGTTATAGATTCATGTATCTATAATTATACATACATGTACATTTAATTATACATACATGTATCTATAAACAACCCCGCCTGCTATGTCGCTCCACGATACCTGTCGGCATCCTTATCTTCGAGCATCGAGAGGTAACTGTTGAAGCGGCTCAATGCTATCCTACCCTCTTCCACAGCCCGCAAGACAGCGCAGCCTGGTTCGTGCGTATGGGTGCAGTTACCGAAGCGACACTCGGCAGAGGTCCGGAATATCTCGCGGAAGTAGTGCGACACCTCTTCGCGTTCCATATCGAAAGTGCCAAAGCCTTTGATACCCGGAGTGTCGATGAGTGCGCCACCCTGAGGCAGAAAGAACATCTGCGAGAAAGTCGTCGTGTGCATGCCTGAATCATGAGCCACGCTGATCTCCGCTGTCTTTGCGTCTGCATCAGGCACCAGCAGGTTGAGAAGCGTGCTTTTGCCCACGCCGCTATTTCCGCTGAGAAGCGTCGTCTTGTTCATCAGCATTGCCTGCAGTTCGTCGATGCCATTGCCCGTTTCCGCAGAACAAGTCAGGCAAGCGTAACCTATATTATTATATAATGTAGTGAGCGACTCAAGCTGCTGCATCTCCTCTTCATCGTAGAGGTCTGTCTTGTTGAAGACAATCAAGACAGGAACCCGATAAGCCTCAGCACTTGCCAAGAAGCGGTCAATAAAGGTTGTGCTCGTTTCGGGATGGGCAATCGTGACCACAAGGGCAGCCATATCGACATTTGCAGCGATGATGTGGCTCTGCTTCGACAGGTTCGAGGCCTTCCTGATGATGTAGTTCCTGCGGTCCTCAATGCCGTCAATCAAAGCCGTCAGCCCGTCATTGCTTGGCGTAATCGTCACGACATCGCCCACCGCAACAGGATTCGTGCTCCTGATGCCCTTGAGGCGAAACGTTCCTTTTACCTTGCAATCGAACAACTGGCCATCGTCCGTCTTGACGGTGTACCAGCTGCCCGTGTTCCTGATGACAAGACCGCGCATTTAGACGGTCATGATTTCCTTCTCCTTGGCTGCAAGCAGGTCGTCGACCTTCTTGATGTACTTGTCGTGCATCTTCTGCATATCGCCTTCGGCATCCTTTTCGAGGTCCTCAGAAAGGCCATCCTTGATGCACTTCTTGAGCTTCTCGATAATCTCGCGACGCGTGTTGCGCACACTCACCTTTGCCTGTTCGGCCTCGCCCTTACATTGCTTTGCAAGCTGCTTACGGCGCTCCTCTGTCAAAGGAGGAATGCCCAAGCGGATGATCTCGCCATTATTCTCCGGAGTGATGCCCACGTTGCTGTCCATAATGGCCTTCTCGATGGGACGGAACATGCTCTTGTCCCAGGGCTTGATGGTAATGGTGCGTGGATCGGGAGCGACAATTGCAGCGACTTGGTTCAAAGGCACCATGCTGCCATAACTATCGACGCGGATGCCGTCCAGAATCTTCACGTTAGCCTTGCCTGCCCTGATGTGCGCCAAGGTTTCCTCGAGGTACAGAACAGCCTCTTCCATCTTTTCCTCAGCTTTGCCGAGGGTTTCCTTTACATCTATCATATTATTTCGTATTTTGTGGTTTATTGTTTCTCTTTTGTCGCATTGCCATAGCAAAAGTAGTGATTTTTTGTTAAAAACATCGCACCTCGCACCATTATTTGCACAAAAATGCCTATATTTGTCCCGAAGAATGTCAAAAAGTATGGAAATTGATGCTCGCATAGACGAATTACTTGGCAATCTAAAGCCCATCACGCTTGCAGAGATGAAGGAGATTCGCCTGATGAATCGCACGGACACCAAGTTCGTGACGAACAAGGAAAACCTTGCCCGCCTGTTGGAACTGGCTCAGGGGAAGTACTACGCGCAATTCCATTGCGGCGCAAAGATTGCGAGCTACATGACAACCTACTGGGACACGGACGCATACCGCTTCTACCTGGAGCATCACAATGGTCGTGTTCCAAGGCAAAAAGTGCGCGTCAGGACTTACATGGACAGCGACGACACCTTCCTTGAAGTCAAGACAAAGAACAATCATGGCCGCACAAAGAAGAAACGCGTCGCTGTGCCAAGCCAAGAGATTACTGGCGAGAATGGCAACGAAGAGTTCCTGCAGGAGAAAGTGCATCTTGGTCTGGCAGATATACACCCAACGGTTCGCAACCAGTTCCACCGCATCACGCTCGTCAACTATGGCAAGACCGAACGCCTCACCATCGACTATGACGTGCACTTCCACAACATCGAAACAGGCAAGGACGCGAACGTCGGACCTCTCGTCATCATCGAGCTCAAACGCGACGGCAATGTCTATAGTCCCGTCCTCGACATCCTTCGAGAGCTCCGCATCAAGCCAAGCGGTTTCAGCAAGTACTGCATCGGCTCCGTCATGACAAACAAAGGACTGAAGCAAAACCTGTTCAAGGCAAGACTCGTCAAGCTAAGCCGTCTGGCAGGACACAAGTTGCAAGTCGATTAAGCACAAAGAGAACTAAACAAACATCAATAATATGGATTTCCTTAATGACATTAACTATCAGCTGGGCAACGCGATAGGTCTGACATTGCTCGACCCCCAGCATTTCATTTCACTCGTGATGCGCTTCGTCATCAACCTAATCATTGTGACAATCATTGCGCGCTTCTTCTATTATCCTCGCAGCCTTCGCCGCGACTACATGTTCATCTTTATCCTCATGTCCTTGAGCATCTTCCTGCTCGTCAGCCTGATGGAAGGCGACGGCATGAACCTCGGTGCTGCGATGGGCTTGTTCGCCATCTTTGGCATCATGCGTTTCCGCACGGAAGCTGTGCCCATTCGTGAGATGACATACCTCTTTATGCTCATTGCCGTGAGCGTAGTGAATGCCTTGAGCCGTGCTGAATATCACCCGAAGGCAGACTATTGGGACGGCTTCGGCTTGGTGACCATCGTCTTCGTCAACGTTGTCTTCGTCGGAATGGCTTGGCTTTATGAAAGCAGCAAGCTGGTCAGCTCAAGTTGCAGCAAGTATATCCTTTATGATAATATTGCCCTTGTTGCTCCCGACAAGCGCGAAGAGCTGAAGGCCGACCTCGAGAAGCGAACGGGACTCAAGATAGACCGCATGGAAGTCGGCACCATCGACTTCCTCAAAGATGCCTGCATGATTCGCGTCTTCTACGATGAACCAGGCGATCGCGGCAGTAGCATCGAAGGAATGATTAAAATGCCTCGCTCATGACACCACGTAAATACATACTTGCCTTTCTCCTGCTCTTTGCTCCGTGCTTCCTGCTTCTTGCTTCAGCACAAGATAGCAACGACGAAGTCGGCATGTGGACAGAACTGGGCATTGAGAAAGCCATTACGAAGAACTGGGATGTCGGGCTCGACATGGAGTATCGTGCACAGAACAAAGCACGCTTCTCTGTTGGACTTGGCACAAGCTACAAGGTTAACAAGTACCTCAAGTTTGGCGTCAACTACAACTTCCTTTACTCCGAGAAGAACAAATACAAGGAAAAGTACGAGGGCGAAGAAGGCTCGGAGGAGTGGACGAGAGGTTACAACCTCATCGACAAATGGTATCCCCGTCATCGTTTCAGTGCGGAGGCCATCGGCAGCATCAAGTTCTGGAATTGGTTCAAGGTGTCGCTCAGGGAGCGTTACCAGCTGACGCATCGCAGGGCATGGACTGCAGAGAAGTTCGAACACAGAGAGAAATACCTGTCACACCTTGTTGACTGGGATGAAGATGGCAACGACATCTACGAGATAGAGAAGACCGTTATCGACAGGACAGAGGCAAAGCCGTATCCTACGTTCACCGACCAGGTGCTGCGTTCGCGCCTCAAGTTCGAATATGACAAGAAGCGTTGTCCATTCTCGCCTTTCGTGTCGGCCGAGTTCCACAACAGCGTCACCAGGGGCGACCATATGCTTCTCCAGAAGATACGCACTGCAGCAGGTTGCTCCTATAAGTTCCGCAAGCACAATGAAATCTCGCTCTCTTATTTGATTACATTCGACATGTACGACATCGAAGAGGACGAGGTCGAGAACACAAGAGAAACAGTGCGGCTCCACGACAGGCTGCATGCCATCAATCTCGGATACAAATACAGCTTCTAACATCATCCACGCATAAACTTAACATTCAGAATAACATCATGAAAGCTAAACTCTTTCTTGCAGCCATGCTGCTCTTTACCGGCTTCAATATGATGGCCGACGAGTATAATTATCTGACCATTACGTGCAATGGCACGGAGCGAACCATCTCTCTGCCCACCGTGCAGAGGATTTCCTTTGTCGACAGCTTTGTTGTGGTAACGACAACGGAGGGCACGCACAAATACCCTATCTCAATCGTAGACAAGATCTTCTTCACAGAGAATGCAACTGCAATTGAGGCTCTGCCTGAGCAAACAGAAAACCTTACCTTCAAGAACGGCACGCTTGCAGTCAAAGGCGACGGGTTCCTGCGCATCTATAGCACGAACGGCGCCCTCGTTAACGTTGCCTACGTCAAGGAAGGTGCCAACGTCAGCCTCGACAACCTTCCTGCCGGTGTTTACATTGTTCGCATGGGCGATAAGACCATCAAAGTCAGAAAATAACGATTATGAAAAATCTATCTATCACCATCCTTTTGCTCTTTGTTCCATGCATCCTACCCTTTATAAATGCGCAGGAACAGATTCGTGTCTTTAAGGATGGCAGTAGCACACGCTTCACGAATCCGGAAATCCTGTTCTCCGAAGACGCCACCACTTTCGCCGTTGGTGACTCAACATATGCCTGTGCCGCGATTGACAGTATCACGGTGGTGCATACCGTTACCGTCACCTTCGACGGCGACCAGGCTTCTGTCGACCTCGGGCATGCTCCAAACGTCACATATACGACCGATGGCGCACACGTCGACATCCTCAGCACGAATGCGAAGAACGAACTGGAGTTTGTTCTGCAAGGACAGAGCACACATGGCTCGCTGACATACGAGGGTCCGCTTAAGTGCAAGTTCTACCTCAACGGGCTAAACCTGAAGAGCGACCGTGGTGCGGCTATTGATATCCAGTGCGGCAAGCGCATCGACCTTATCCTGAATCCTGGCACCGTCAACGTTCTTGAAGACGCTGCAAACGGCGAGCAGAAGGCTGCCTTCTACTGCAAAGGACACCTTGAGGTGTCGGGCAGCGGCTCACTTACTGTTACAGGCAACACCAGGCACGGCATCGCCACAAAAGAATACTTGGAGATAAAGAAAAGCGCGGGCACCATTACTGTCAACAAGGCAGTGGCTGATGCCATGCACATCGGCCAGTACTTCAAGATGAACGGTGGCAAGTTGAACCTCAGCGGCATGGGTACCGACGGCTTGCAAGTGGAGACAATGACGATTGTCAATGAGAACAACGACACAATTCCCAATCCCGACAAGGAAGACAACGGCATGATGTTCATTCGCGGAGGAGAGATTAATATTGCTGTCAGCGGGGATCGTGCCAAAGGCATAAAGGTGCCGGGCGACCTGACCATCAGCGGCTGCAAGATTGGCACCATCGTCTATAATGAATACGGTGGTTTCAAGACCGTCTCTGAATACGGGATTCAAGCCGATGCCGACGGAAGCAGAGGTATTCAGGTGGACGGCAACATGTTGGTGAACCAAGACACGGGTACCACTGAGATAGCCATACAAGCCAATGGCAAAATATGCACTTATGAAGAATGGGGATGGGACGACGAAGAAGGAGAATGGGGCATGGTTAAGCACACCTCACGGTGCATGGGCATCAAGGTGGACGGCAATCTGACCGTCAATGCCGGTGTGATTGTTTCATTGAACAAGGGTTCCGGGTCGTACGCCATTAGAGTATATGGGCAATATTCCAAAGACCCTGCCGCCATTGTTAAAGGTTCCGTCAAGACAGGTGAATAAGTATTATACTCAATTATAAACGAGGCGTCCGCTCTTGCCACACACAGCAGAACGGACGCCTCGTTTTTTCTTTTTGCTATAGGCTACAGGTCTTCCCCCGCTGAGCCGAAGCGCTTTACGTCTTCGATGACTTTGAGCAGGTACTGGCCGTACTGGTTCTTGAGCATCGGCTGAGCCAGTTGACGCATGCGCTCTTCGTCGATCCAGCCTTTGTGGTAGGCGATTCCCTCGAGGCAGCCGACCTTGAGCCCTTGTCGCTTCTCGAGTACTTCAATGTAGGTGGACGCCTCGGAGAGGGAGTCGAAGGTGCCTGTGTCGAGCCAGGCGAAGCCTCTGCCGAGCGTTTGCACCTTCAACTCACCGTCTTCCAGGAACTTCTGGTTGACGGTAGTTATTTCGTACTCGCCCCGGGCGCTGGGCTTGATGTTCTTCGCCACCTCGACGACCTTGTTGGGATAGAAGTATAGGCCGACGACGGCATAGTTGCTCTTTGGGTTGGCGGGTTTTTCCTCGATGGAGAGGCAGTTGCCCTGACGGTCGAACTCAGCTACGCCATAGCGCTCGGGGTCGTTCACCCAATAGCCGAAAACGGTTGCTTTCTGCTCTTCCTCGGCAGTCCTCACAGCTTCGCTAAGCATTGTGCTGAAGCCGTTGCCCTGGAAGATGTTGTCGCCCAGCACGAGGCAAGCGCAGTCGTCGCCGATGAAGTCTGCGCCGATGGTGAAAGCCTGTGCCAGGCCGTCGGGCGAAGGCTGTTCGGCATACGTGAAGCGCACGCCGTAGTCGCTGCCGTCGCCAAGCAGACGCTTGAAGCCGGGCAGGTCGAAGGGCGTGGATATGATGAGGATATCGCGAATGCCAGCCTGCATGAGCACGCTGATGGGATAGTAAATCATCGGTTTGTCGTAGATAGGCATGAGTTGCTTGCTGATGCCTTTCGTGATGGGGTAAAGCCGGGTGCCTGAGCCACCGGCCAGAACAATTCCTTTCATGGTTATTTGGTTTTCTTTTCAGTTAGTTTCGTAATCCAGGCAGGTGCGGAGGCAGGTATAGGGCCGCACTTTGCTGTCTGCCACAGCGACGTGCTCGGGATGTACTGCATAAGCCCGTAGTGCAGCCTCGTCGGTGAAGGTGCTGTCGAGCATCACGTCGGCATTCGACGTCTCGAGTCGTCCGTCGACGTTCACCCTGATGTCGAGCAGTCCTGGTATGCGTCCGGCAAGCCCTTCCAGGCCAGCCTTGATGTCCTTCTTCACGTTTTCCTTCTCTTCTGCAGTGAGGTCTTCCCTCAGCCGCCACAGTATGATATGTTTGACCATGTTATATATAAATAATGTATAGCAGAGGACAAAGATACGAATAATAATCCGAAATTCAAAATCCAATATTCAAAATTCGATGTTTTGTCCTGATTTTTTCTCATTTTCGGGACACGAAATGAGTAAAAAACGAACGTGCTGATTTTCAATGCCCTCAGCGGCGTTTTAATTTCCGCGTGCGGAAATGGCAATCCCCGCGTGCGGCGTTGGCAATTTCCGCGTGCGGCGTTTGAGGTTTCCGCACGCGGCGTTTTATTGCCTGCGGTGTCGGGTGGAGAAAATTGTCGTGTTTAAGTCGAAGCTCAGCCAGCCCCAGCTCTGGAAAGTGCTTGCGTCCTCGCCCTTGAAGAGCTGCAACGTTTCAGAAGCCAGCATCATGCTCAGACCGCCGCGCAACGTGACGAACTGCCACGGACGATAGCTTGCCTCCAGGTCTATCTCTCCGCCCAGGTTCTGTGCAAAGCGATACTTGCCGTTGTACCTGCGCATGATGGCTATCTTCTCGGGGTCAACGAGCTCCTCGATCGGGTCTTTGAGGAAATTATTGATGGGGCGGCCTGTGGCAAACCAGTGGAAAGCCATCTTCATGTCGAACTTCGGGCAAGGTTTGAACAAGGCTTTTATGTTGAGGTCGTTGATGCCGTAGAGTGGCAGGACGCCGTAGCCGAAGTAGTCCATCGCGCCGAGGAACTCGTGGTAGGAGCCGTAGAGAGGATTGAAGGTGCGGTTCGTGCCCGGCATTCCATCGCCGCCGCTGTAGTAGTCGTCGCCGACGGATACTCTCCACTTCGGCGAGAACTGCATACCGGCGTTGCCGCTCAACATGAAGGCCCGCACGTCGTCGTTCCATCGGTCGCTGCCCACCTGGTAATACATCGAGGCGTCGAAGAAGAGCTGGCGCTTCTCGTAATTCATGTAAGTGCCGAACGTCTGCATGTAGTTAATGCCTCTGCCCTTAGCGTCGCTCACGCCCTGATTGGAGAAGACGCCGCTGATGTGGAAGGGCGCCTCGTCGGCACCGAAACGATACCACAGCGTCTGCATGTTCTTGTAGAGCTTCTTTCCACGCGTATTCATGCCGTAGAGGACATCGTCCACCATGTCGCCCGTCTGGTTGAAGCTGGCGATAGCATGTAGCGTGTGCAGCCCGTTGCCCCACCCCAGGCGGATTGCGTCGTGAGCACGGCCCGTGACGTCCCAATCGTGCTTGCCGAAGAGCCGCTCGTCGTCGTAGATGAGCTCTTGCCGTCCGAGCTGTGCGAAGAAGCCTTTGCCGAAGGTCATCTTTGCCCAAGCCTCGTGGAGTGCTATCTTGCTCGACGAATTCTTCTGTCCGCTGTTGAACCAAGTCCCCGAGTGTTGAGCGGCAATCCTCATGCTGATGTTATTGCGCTCCCAGCCAAAGCCGAGTCGCACACGGTCGTTCACCAAAAGCTTGTAGGGCGTAGTGCCGTCTCTCAACGTGCCAAGCCCCGTACGGAACTCGCCAAGCGAACTGACTTGCGCGTCAACGGAAAAGTCGCCGTAGTCGGGAGCTGCAGTTTCCTGAGCGGCAACTGTCATTGCAAAGATGGTAGCCCATAAAGTCCAATTCCTTCTCATATTGTCTGTTCTTCCTAATTCTTCTTTCTTATATTCTTAATTTCGTAATTTCAATATGTGTGTGCGCTGACGCCTTGTGCCGAAGGCAGATAGTTGATGCCCCACCAGCACATCTGCAGGCATAAGAAGCAAAGTATCTGCCAGAGGAGAGCCGGACGAACACTCGCCGGACGGCATCTGCGCCAATGCAGGTAGATGAGATAGCAGAGCCACGTTGCGGCGGCCCACGTCTCCTTCGGGTCCCAAGACCAGTACGTGCCCCATGCTTCCTTTGCCCACAAGGCGCCGAAGAGCATCCCGACAGTGATGAACGACAGGCCGACACGCGTCAGGTTGTCTATGGCACTCAGGTCTCTCTCCTTTCGGCAGAGCTGCCACAAGGACATCAGTGTCGCAACGCCCGTCGTGGCATACGCAAACATATAGATAATAACGTGAGGCGCGAACCAGGGGCTCTGCAAAGCCGGCATCATCACCTTGTCGTGTATCTCAGGTCGCAGCAGGTTTATGCAGATGAAGACAGCACTGAGCATCGTGCTGAACAGCAGAATCCAGCGATAGCGCCAGCGGATGTAGGTAATCAGGCCAACCAAAGGCAGGAAGAAGGAATACCAGAGGCGCGTCTCGCCCATGGTGCGCAAAGGCGGTCGCTCAAGAGAATGCCACATCAGGGCAATGTACGTCCCGAAGACAAGCAAGCCGCAAACGGTCAGCAGCGAGGCATGCCTCTGCCTGCCGCCTCGCAGGGAAAGCAACGCACCGGCTGCCCAAAACATCAGGGCAAGCAGAGCAAAGAGCCATAGGTCATTCCAATTTACCATTTGACGATTTACGATTTACAATTTGTTTGCTTGCGTGTAGCGAACAGGCTCAGAGCACCTGCCAACATCATGAAGATGCCGAGGTAAACGAGCGGCAGCCACGGGTCGCGCACCAGTTCGAAGACGCTGATGTCGCTGTCCTTGCCACGTGCCTCGTCGTAGCTAAATTGGTATATCTTCCAGCCACGAACGCTCAGAGGCTTGTTGACGCGAATCGTGTCGCGAACGGTGATGCCACGTTTCGTATAGACCGTCACGTCGGACGCAAAGCTGAGTCTCGGCTCTTCCTCAATGAAAAAGTCATGCAGCTCGATGGCTATCGGCAGTTGATGCACTCTGCGTTTGGCGTCCACGGCTCGCCATTCGGTCTTTCCCTCTTGCACAGTCATCTGCAAGCGCTGCATGTCGGCATTGCCAAGCGTGCCGGCTACAAGGGCAAGGAACAGGCCGAGGTGATTCAGCAGGAAGGAAACATTGTGCCACGAAGCTCGAAGCCTCGTCATGCACACCATGCCGACCAGTATCGTGAGCCACAGATACGACAGGACAAACGGCCAGAAGCTGAGCATATTGGTAATGCCGATGGGTTCCGTGGCAGGGTGTCCCGCCGGTGCCTGCCTTGTGACACCCATCAGGACGGTCAGCATGGCACACGCCACCATTGCCGGAATGCCAGCCTGCAGCGTTGCCATCCATCGGAAAAGGCGTACCTTGTGGCGCAACAGGTGCATCGCAAAGATGCCGAGCAGCAGTCCGATCAGCACAACGAGGTTGACCGGCCAAGCCATCGCGTCCCATCGGACAGGCCCGGTCGCCAGTTGAAGCACAAAGCCCGCGACAATCAAAGTGCCACAGGCGATGCTGCCCTCTGTCATTCCCCACGTTTTGCGCATTCTCGTTCAATAGTTTGTGCAAAGGTACAAAAAAGTTCATAGTTCATAGTTCATAGTTCGCAGTTTTTTTGTAACTTTGTGCAAAATAATGCACTCAACACTATGAAATACATCAGTTGGAACGTCAACGGGCTTCGTGCCGTTGTCGGTAAGAACTTTCGCGAAGTGTTTGCCCAGCTCGACGCGGACTTCGTGTGCCTTCAGGAGACGAAGATGCAGGAGGGACAGCTCGACCTGAGTTTCCCGGGCTATCAGTCCTTCTGGAACTACGCGGAGAAGAAAGGCTACTCAGGCACCGCTATCTATACCAGACATCAGCCTGTCAATGTGACCTATGGCATAGGCATCGAGGAGCACGACCACGAGGGACGCGTCATCACGCTCGAGATGGCGGACCACTTTCTGGTGTGCGTCTATACGCCGAACAGCCAGGATGGTTTGAAGCGCCTCAATTATAGGATGACTTGGGAGGACGCCTTCCGCGACTATCTCATAAAGCTCGACAAGCAGAAGCCGGTCATCGTGTGTGGCGACATGAACGTCGCCCACGAGGAGATTGACCTGAAGAATCCCAAAACGAACCGCATGAACGCGGGCTTCACGGACGAGGAAAGGGCAAAGATGACCACGCTGCTCGACAGCGGATTCATCGACACGTTCCGCCACTTCTATCCCGACGCGACCGACCGCTACAGTTGGTGGAGCTATCGTTTCCATGCCAGAGAGAAGAACGTGGGCTGGCGTATCGACTACTTCCTTGTGTCGGAGCGTCTTGCCTCGCGCTTGAAGTCGGCCGAGATCCTTGACGACATCCTTGGCAGCGACCATTGTCCCGTATCCTTAACGCTTGATTAATATGGCAAACCTGAAAGCTCTGGCGAAAGACACAGCCATCTACGGACTCTCGAGCATCGTGGGTCGTTTCCTCAACTACCTGCTCGTGCCGCTCTACACGCACTACATGCCGAAAGCTTCCGGCGATTATGGCGTGAGCACGAACATGTATGCGTACACCGCTTTGTTCTTCGCAATACTGACGTTCGGAATGGAAACGACGCTCTTCCGCTTCGCCAACGACGAGCGCGAACAACCCGACACCGTCTTCTCCACCGGCTTTACGATGGTGGGCAGCCTTACTGCGTTGTTCCTTTTGCTTGTTTTCGGCTTCATCACTCCTATTGCCGATTACCTCGGATACGCAGCTCACCCGGAATACTTGCTGATGATGGCCGCCGTAGTTGCCCTTGATGCTTTGCAGGCACTGCCTTTCTGCTTCCTTCGTTTCCAACATCGTCCCATACGCTTCATGTCGCTGAAGATGGGCTTTATCTTCCTCAACATCGCGCTTAACCTGCTCTATTTTGTCGTTCTCGGCAAGACAAGTGTCTTCTATGTCTTCTTCATCAACCTGCTTTGCACAGGTTTCATCACCTTCTTCTTCATTCCTGATCTGGTGAAGATCCATTGGAAATTCGACGGAGGACTGCTTCGAAGGATGCTTTCCTACTCGTGGCCGATACTGCTTTTGAGCGTTATGGGCATCCTGAATCAAGTGGCGGACAAGATACTTTTCCCAAAGGTTTACCCCGACGAGGCACAGGCCAACGTCGAGCTCGGCGTGTATGGCAGCTGCGTGAAGATTGCCATGATTATGGCCATGATTACCCAAGCCTTCCGATTCGCCTACGAGCCCATCGTCTTTGCAAAGGCGAAAGATACTGACAAAGACGAGTATTACGCCTTGGGCATGAAGTACTTCATCATCTTCACCCTGCTTGCGTTCCTCTGCGTAATGGGTTGGCTGCCCGTACTTCGCTATATGATCGGTTCCGATTACTGGGATGGCTTGCGCGTCATTCCCATCGTAATGGCCGCAGAAATCATGATGGGCATCTACTTCAACCTGTCCTTCTGGTACAAGTTAATTGACAAAACCATCTACGGCGCCCTGTTCTCTTTGGCAGGCTGTCTCGTTCTTCTGGCCGTCAACATTTGGGGCATTCCCCATTACAGCTATATGGCTTGTGCCTGGGGAGGCGTTGCAGGATACGGAACGGCGATGCTCCTGAGCTATTTCGTGGGACAACGAATCAACCCAATCCCCTATCCGATTGGTTCGATAGCGCTTTATGTCATCCTCGCAGCCGCGTTCTATTGGGCGATGACGCTCGTTCCCGAGACCTGGCCTGAATGGCAATACGTCGGCCTCAGCACAGTGCTCATCCTCGTCTATGCTGCCATCATCTACAAGAAGGAACTCCGAAAAAGCCGCCACAATTAGGGGAAACAACCGTCTCAATCAGGGAAAGCAACCATCTCGATTAGGGGAAACAACCGTCTCGATTAGGTAAAGAAACCACTTCAATTAAGGGAAACAACCACTTCGAAACGTTCCGTTGTTCAGCCCGACACGTCGAGTTACTCAACACAGCACGTCGAGTTACTCAACATAGCACGTCGAGTTCATTATACATACATGTATCTACAATTATACATACATGTACATTTAATTATACATACATGTATGTATAATGAACCCCGCCTGCGAGGTTTTAAAACGCCATACATGGAAACGGGCGACCCACCACGTTGAGTCGCCCGTTTCCGCGTTTTGAGGCGGGTAATTCGGAACCTTGTGCCGGGCAACCCGAAGCTTTGAGTTGCCTGGCCCGATGTTTTGAGTTGCCTGGCCCGAAGCTTCTATTCGAACAGGATAATCTTTCGGAGCGCGTCCATCAGCTGGTCGGCAAGCCCGATGTTATAGCCCTGACGGAACCAGACGACACGGTTAAAGGTGTCGCAAAGCATGAGAATCGGCAATTCTTCGCTGCCATGCGTGAGCTCCTCGATGTGCATCGAGGC
>Ga0256407_10003588_pt1 | contig 27322 bp, 26 predicted proteins | sample RumenRJG_04DNA_FD_193489 | JGI IMG/M metagenome (GOLD analysis project Ga0256407, IMG submission 193489) | Bovine rumen microbial communities from Lethbridge, Alberta, Canada - RJG_04 | ecosystem: Host-associated > Mammals > Digestive system > Stomach > Rumen | place: Canada: Alberta... | reverse complement strand
GTTCTCATGCAGATGTATAGTTGAATTTGGGCCAAGATCAGAAGAATGGTACTGGATTAGGAAATGTGTTTAAAGATACCATTCCATATCATGCAATGTCTCTATGGTATTATTACAACCGATTATTTCTGATCAAAGCTCCAGATACAGATATGGATTGCCAATTTTATGTATTTCAATCGAATCATCATATGGCTTACGATGTTCCAATTTGTGAATTTGATGTATTGTGGAATCCTGATATTATTGAAACATATCCTGATCAGGAAAACGTTAAATACTTCCCACATGGAATTAATAGAATTATGAAAACATTTAATATTGTTCATGATGATGAACCTCATACTAAGGATGATGAAGCAAGATATATTCCTCTTCTTGAATATCTTAGATTTGTTGGGGATCATAACTGGGGTTATTATCCAGACAAACCTCTTGGTGCGGATAAGAGGCACTTCGATATTCAGATCTGTGCTCAATTTAATGTTACAAAATAATCTCTATCCCTCACCGATTGGTGAGGGATTTATTTTTTTAATATTCACTCAATCTTCCAGTACCGACAATCACAAGAGGATATGTGATATTCATCTTAATATTTCTAGCGCATTGATTTCTCTCATCAATCTGCATATCTTGAAGCAAGAAAGTTCCTGGTCTCACAGCATCTGGAATGCTCTGTCCCGTACTAACATCAATCACATCAAAATATTTTTCATCTGTATCTTTGTTCCAAACAACAACTTGCTTGATATTTGGATTTTGTTCCATTCGAATTGCTGTCATTTCAGGACTCGGATTTGCAAGAAAATCATTATATCCAGCATCTCCAGAATCTACTTCCATACTACTATTAATAGGAATAGCATTCAAAGAAGGAGATTGAACAATGTTTCCTAAATTAGGCATAACAGGAGCTCCAGGAACAGCTCCGAATGGAGTATTTACATAAGCATTATACATATCAAATATTGCTTTATCATCATCTTGATTATCAACACTATTAGTTTCTTTTGCTCTTGTAATTTCCAATCGATGAGCATTTGTAATAGCATTATTGATTTCTCTAATTGCAGAGATTCGATTTCCTACCAATCCAGATTCTGTATCGCTCAATTGACAGATATAATCATATTTTCTTTTAAGAGTTTTCGATGCTCTTACCATTTGGAGATCTCTATGAATTTGTGTTACCATAACATCAATACCTGTAATGGTGTTCTTTAATTCTTTCATATTCTCCTTATAAGAATCGATATAAGGAGCATTACTTTCTAGAGGATTCAGTTTTCTGCTACTAACTTCATCTTTATTAATTTCATTTGAATTAATAGTTTTCCTCTTCGGAGGTCTTCCTCTTCTCTTCTTCTGAGGTTCTTCTGTTTCCTCTATCTTTTTAGGACCAGAAAGCATAATTGCTTCATCTGGTTTCGATTGAAAGAGTTTACTCATGCTTCCAAACATACTTTTCTTTTCTTGTGATGGACGATATGCTATCGGTATTAACTTTTTATCATCTGCCATAGTAGTTCACTCCTTTTATATTACGAAAATGTTTTCGAGGTACTATTTTAGCAATTGGTTATAATTTATAAACATATACTATATATATGAGGCAGTTATCTGCTTCGTTTAAAAAAGTATATGGAATGTAACTTATCTATAATAGGAAAGGCATTCCTATACCCCTTTTATCTAACAAATACAAACAGGCTACTACAAACGAACCCTTATCCGTAATAGGATAAGGGGAAGTTTGTGATTTATAATTTATAGGAAAACTCTAGGATAAACGGAGAGGAGAGAGAATATATGGGAAACCATAAACCGGGAGATAATTTAACATTATTAAACACAATTTATCGATATGCTCATAAAGATGAGAAAGGAGATTTCCAGCCAGATAGTATGACTCTGATTTGGAAAGATTTGGATAACAATAAGAAAGAGCATGCTACATTGTATAATCCGAAATATCGATATTACATGTTAAAAGATGGAAAAGAAAGAGCTTATAACCAATTCTTTGCACCCAAAGAAGATCTGATTCCAATTGAGGTTCCGTATCATGAATTGGAAAAAGATATTGCAGAGAGAACTGGCAGATTAGATGAGTTCTATGAGAATATCAGAAATAAGAATAGAAGAGCAAATGCTCTGTTGCATACAGATCCTAGATTATTCTCATCAGATTGGGATATTAATTCATTTTACAGAATTGAATTTGATCGAACGTATAAGAATAACATTTGTCATGTGAGTAAGTGTTATCTTGATATCGAAACAGATATCAAATATATTGATAATGAATTCCCTCAACCAGGAGAAGTTCCGATCAATGCAATCTCTGTAATTATGGAAGATCAGAAAACGGAATATACATTTCTGTTAAGAGATAGCAACAATCCAAAGATTCAAGAGTTTGAGAAATATTTGAAGAAACATGATTTCATTGGAGAATTCAAAGATTTCTTAACAGAGAATCTTGGTGGATGGAAGAATGTTCATCGATTTGGGATGGAAGATTTTGAATTCAAATTGATCATGTTTGATGATGAGTTGGAGATGCTTAAATCTTTATTTAGATTGATCAATCTGATCCAACCAGATTTTGTATTAGCATGGAACATGGCATTTGATATCCCATTCATCATTGAGAGATTGAGAAAATTAAATGTAGATCCTGCTATGATTATGTGCCATCCAGATTTTGAAGAGAAAGTAGCAGAATACTATATTGATGAGATGCATCAGAAACTGGAAGAACGTGGAGATAAAGCAGTCATCTATAGCTATTCTGTATATCTGGATCAGATGATTCAGTTTGCTTCTAGAAGAAAAGGTGGTTCTGCATTTGCTAGTTTCTCTCTTGATAATATTGGATCTGATGTTGCAGGAGTACGAAAATTAGATTATCATGATATCACTCCTGAATTGGGAAATCTTCCGTATGTAGATTACAAAACATTCGTTATGTATAATATGATGGATGTGATTGTACAGAAATGTATTGAAGCAAAAACAGGAGATATCGATTATGTATTTAGTAATACCATTCTGAATTCTACAAAATATGATAAAGTGCATCGTCAGACAGTCTATTTAACAAACAGAGCTGCAATGTTCTTCTGGGATAAAGGATTTGTCATTGGAAATAACATCAATAAATTCTTGGATAAACCGAAGGATAAATATGATGGTGCATTTGTAGCGAAACCTACATTGGTAACTCCTAAGAATGCTGTTCATCTTCATTATGATGGATTGGGAGATTATCCTGTGAATGTTTATCATAATGCAAATGACTTCGATTACAAATCTATGTATCCGAGTATTGCTAAAGAGTGGAATATTGCTCCGAATACTCAGATTGGAATGATCAATATTCCAGAACAGATTTATGCAGAAGAGAATTGGAGAAAGTATCCGAAGTTCTCTAGAGCAGGTTGTTTCGTAGAGAATCTGGGATCTCAGAACTATTTGGAGTTCTGTCATCGTTGGTTAAATTTGGGGTCTTATGAAGAAGTACTTCAAGATATTATGGAGTATTTCAGTAAGTATGAACATCCATATTTGCCAATCAATAAAGATTTGACAAGAGGAGGATTATTGGAGATTGCATTCCGTCTTCATAAAGGAGAGAAGTTGAAGATCGCTGCTCATGTGAAAGATGAGAATGGATTAATTCCAATTGTGAATCGATATTCGAAACCTCCAAAAGATACGAAGCTTTATCTTGATATGATTAAAGGAGACATGTGAAATGAGTGATAATAAAGATTATTGGGATACTCTTATGAAAGAATTTAACAGTATGGGTGATGAAGGAGTTAAAGATGACGACTCGATTAACAAATGAGTTGGATAAAGATTTAATCATGTTGATGTCGGATTTCGGAAAGAAAATGAAATCTACATTAACCATTGTATCTGGAGATACAATATTTGGATTAAATGGAGAAATTATGGATGAAGGATTGATTGATATCGGAGTGGTAAAAATGATCGATAACCACGATGAAACGATTGATATGAGTCCACTTCATAGATATTCAAATGAAAATCATATTGAAGATCTGGCAATTATGACTAAAGACTTCAATACCATTCAGAAAGAATTAGAAGAACATCCAGAAGAAAAGATATTGTTATCTGGAGATTATTCGAATGGCAGATTGGTAAGAAGTGTTTTGGATTTATCTGTGGGAGATATTTCCATTCCAGTATTTTCAAACAGAATGTATTGGGATTCTTATCATTCTGTAATGGAAATGATGTTTGGATCTAATCCGACATTTAAAGATATGGATATCACAGATAACATTCAATTCCAAGAAATGATTGGAAAGAGGGCATCTTATGGAGGTATGTTTGTTCATATAAATGATTACAGAGAATATATGAATGGATCTGTTGTGAATATGAATAAAGGAGATACGGTACTATGTACCATGTATGATTTTGGAAATACTTCCATGTTTGATGTAATCACAGTAAAGAAAAAGAAGAAATGTGATATTCATTCGATCAGTTTTATGTTGAATATGAGATAAAACCATATCCACTGCTCTTATGAGCAGTGGTTTATTTTTTGCGCTGAAAAGTCGATTTTTTGATGGGGGTTCGAAATTATAATGATATACTATATATATGAGGTAATCAGAAAGGAGGGTATAATTCCGCCTTGAATCAGGGCGGAATTTAAAATGGTTCCGCGGTGATTTACCACAGAACATGGATTTATCAAGGAGGGATATCTAATGTATCAATCAAGAATTCGTTTTATAAAGAGAGGAAGTAAGGACTCTTATGCCAGAGTTGTATTTACGATTCATTCAATGGAAAGGAGTGATAAAAGAAAAATTACAGATAATGATATTATGGATGATATCGAATATGTTATTCACGATATCGAGAAGTTGGATACAAATGGAACTGCATTTGCAATCGTAAATCATGATTGCAAACGTGAAGCTATTTGTAGAAAGATGAAGTATAAAAATTCGTATGATATTCGTGTTGTTACGATTATCGATACGAATAAACCAAACTTCAAGAGGGTATCCGAAGTATTGGTTTCAAATGTTCCACCAAAGAAAGAAGAAGAGGAGGAATTTGAAATGCCAGATAAGTTTGTTGATCTGGTGAAAAAGATTTCTTATGATAACGATATAAATCATAAGAAATATGATGCGATTGCAAATAAATACAACGTTTCCCAGGGATTGGTTGTATCTATTTGTAACAGAAGATCTCTTCGTGTAAATCAGAGTCAGTTAAAAGATCTGATTTATGAGTGTTTGAATCTTGGAGCTGATGAAAAACAGTTGAAGAATATTTCCAATCTGAAAGGAAATCAGCTCAAGAAATATATCTATGATTACAATAGAGAAAGAGGGGAAGCAAATAATATTAAAGAAGATCTTTCTGATATTGAAGAAGGTGAGAAAATGAAGAAAGAAGATAAAAAAGAACCGATTAAATCTTTTGAAGATCTTGCCGAAGTTCTCAAACAGGATACAGAAGATCTCGAAAAGAAAGAAAACGATCGTATTTCTATTATTGATGAGAAACCAGAAACTGTTTCTCATCATGAAGAGAAGAAGGAGGAATTTGTTGAAGAGGTAAAGAGGCCTATTGTAAATACTTCGTATAAGATGCTGAAAGATATTTTCGATGTTGGAGATGGTGATGAGGATAAATTTATTGATCCACGTAAAGCGGAAAAATGTATGGAAGTATTCTCCATCCTCATGGATCGGAACTGTGCATTAGAGGAAATCGAAGCCTTATATAAATAAGGAGGACGTATGAAGAAAGTACAATTGAAGAAAGCTGCAACTTACAGCTTCATCTTCAAAGATAAGGAGATATCTCCTTATACAACACAAATCATAAATAAATTGATTGAATTAGCAAGACGGCAGAATATCGATCGATTTATTGAAGATTACCACCTTGTATATTATGGGTTGAAATTAAAAGAAGATCAACTCAATAAGATTACAGAGGTATGTAAGAAGCGTGGAGTCAATTTCACAGACTACGTAGATTTTGCGATCTTCTGTGGGGTAACTCATATTAATCATATGCTCAAAGATACCGAAGGGGTATTTGATGATTATGATTGCTCCATCTATAAGAATCGTTCCATTCGGATGGTGAATAAATATGAAACGATTTTGAAACCATTCTATGATTACATGCCATGGAATAACAATATGGCTGACGTGAATCAGTTCATATCAAAATGCGTAATCTGGTTGATCAATCACGAAATCTTATTTGATAAGATGAAAGTTGATCGAGAAGATCGGAAAGTAGCAATTCTGTATAATGATAAAACGTATACAGAAGTATACGATGCATGCTCTAAAGTCATTAAGAAGTATCCAGATGATGCACATCATAACATGAACCAACTTCTTTATGATTTGATGGCGTGCGATTGTTTAAATCGTATTGTTGTATACGCATTCAACAATATCGTCAATAAAGATAACAAAATCCGTTTGACGAAAGGAATCGATACTCCTGTAAATAGATTCAACGTAGAACCTATTCCAGAAGTAAAGAAGCCAGAACCTGTAAAAGAAAAGAAAGATGGTGAAGATTTTATGGAAAGTATCTATGATCCCACATTGAAAGAATTTGGGAATGATTGGATTAAGAATAATCCGAGTATTGCGAATAAGTATTGTACTTCTGATGAAGTATCAGCAATGCGTACTTTATTACGCAAAGTAACCTCTGGCAATATCAGCCTCAGGTCTTTGAATGCTTTTCTGGATAATCATAAGTTTTAAGGAAGAGTTCCAAAGATGCCTTGGATAAGACGGATGATATTGCTAATGATGAATTAGCAAAAGAACACAAAGAATGGAAGGCTAAGAAAGAACAACAGAAGAAGTAATTAGGTTCGTAAAATAAACAATGCCCCTGCCATTTGGCAGGGGTTTATTTTTTGTTAATGCTCTCTCATATTAAAATCAATATCCTTAAACCGGAATGCTCCACGAATTAAAGTACCGAAGATATCTCCAGTATCAAATAATTTATCCATTGCATTATCATACATCTTTGTAGCCATCAAATATTTATCTGATTTTTCTATGGTTAATCTCTGTTTCATCAATACGTTCAAATCACTAATATCCTTCTGAATCTTTCTCTTCATCTGAGGAGGAAGCGTTTTATCGCTATCTAATTCATATTGGAGGGAAGCAATTTGAGATTTGATTCTAGCAAATGTGGATGGATGTTCATCAAAGATAATCAAAAATGCTAATGTGTAGAATCCCAACATCGTAGCAATCATAGGATTATTCTTTCCGAAATCTTTATCTACAACTTTATCCATTTTATTCAAAGCAGATGCTAAATCTTTTCCGTATCCTAATTGAGTAGCATAACTATCAGCAAATTTCTCATCCATATATCGATCTGCATCCGGAGTAGGAATAATTTTAGCAACCATAAACTGTAAAGATTTTGCGAGATCTCCAATACAATCAATTCCATACATAAATAGATTTGGAATGGTTTTGATTGCTTGTAAAATCAGATCTTTAAAATCATCAACTCCTTCATCAGAGGGTTCACGATGCATATATGTATCTATTTTAGTGCGATTAGCGATGGTCAAAGCCATTTTAAGCGCATCTAAGCCTGATGTAGGTGGGAGGCTACCTTCACTAAAATTATGACCTATTTCATGCAATATTGTAGCTGTAATCTCCCTAGGTGTGAAGATTGGTTTAAAAATGAATTTCCATGTGAAAACAATAATAAAATTAGATTTTGCCGCATTTGGATTTACTTTCAATCCATTTTGAGTTAAAGTATAATTCGTTTTATTTTTTACATATTTCTTTTTATATTCAATCAGATATGTATATGCATTGTAAGAATAAGTGTCATTGGTATCTACCAATACTTCTGCTGGCATACCAATAAATTTACTAACATCTTTATTTAGTTGATCGAATAATTTGCTAAACTTTTTAGCAACTTTTTTGTCATCTGGAGTAGGAGTCTTTTTATATTTCTTTGCTTCATTGATAATATTTGCAAAATCGTTCTCTATCTTTTTTGTTTGAGTATTTTCTCCAAAATAATATTCATTTAAGCATTCCACTGCAATTGGATCATCTAGCAGCATTTTAACCCCTCCTAGTATTTGTTGACCATTATTTAAATGTGAGAAGAGCATATTTTCAAAGGGAGGTATTAAATATGGCTCAGATTACAATTAATGATGTTACCAAAGTAACTTTGAAAGATCTTTATCAGATGGGTAGAGATTGTTACGAATCTATTTGGGATAAAGCTCAACAGTACGATAGAGATGTTAAAATTTATCTTCATCATACTGCTGGTAGATATCATCAGTTCTTTGATGATTATCATGTTTTAATTGATAATGATGGTAGTATTTATACTTCTGTAGATGATTTGTCGATTACACTTCCTCATACATGGAAGAGAAATACAGGAGCTATTGGTATGACAATGCTCGGTTATTATGGAGCTTCATACAATGGCAGTCTTGGAGATTATGCTCCAACAGATGCTCAAATTGAATCCATGGTTCAAAGTATCACTGTGTTGGCAAATGCCCTTGATTTGACAATTGATATCAAGAGAGTTATGAGTCATGGTGAAGCAGCAGATAATGAAGATGGATACTACGGAGCATATGGAGCAAGTGAAGAATATGGCCCGAGTACAACATGTGAGAGATGGGATTTGGATCGGCTCCATGAAGGTGATGCTCATGGAAGTGGTCCTGCATATTTGAGAGATAGAGCTAATTATTATAGAGATCTTTGGAAGAATGATCCTAAATGTGGACCTTATGGTGTTAAGTGGTAATTTGAAATAGCGAAATCGATCCCTCTACCAATTAGGTAGAGGGAATTTATATATGTTAACTAATTGATCATTTTTAAAATCTTAAGAAAAATACAGGGCCTACGGCCCCCTCTTTTCTACCTCTGTCTTTCTACCTACATACCTCTTATCCACTTCTTACTTACTTTTCTATTACTTTTTAGTTACCTTGTATATAATATTTTATATTATACAGAGCTCTATTCAAAATAGAGAAATCAAATAAAATCCCTCTATCCAATGAAGGATAGAGGGATAAATATTTTACATCAAAGAATCGCTTTCAGTGAAGCAAATCAGAATATCGTCAATATCATACGTTGTTCCAATACCATAAATAATAGGATCAGCATACTTGATAACGTTTGCTGCTCCGCCAAGCATTGGAGAGAAGCTATCGCTACCAACCATAATCAAATTCTTATTTACATAGATTCCGTAAGATTTATTCAAAACTTCAATATCAATCGGGCAACCATCTGTCAGATTAGAAACATCTGTTGTTCCAGATTCATACTCTGTATATGGAGTACCGACATATCCATTCTTAATATAGAACTTACCAGCACCAATATCGTATCCAAGAATCACACCACAGAATTGAGCAATATCTTTCGTACCAGAACTAGAGAGATTCTTTGCTCTGATTCTAAAATGAAGATAACCATCGTTCAAGCAGATAGCATTTGCTCCTGTATCTGTTGTGGATGTCTTAAACATAGAAGGATACGTAAATCTAAGAGATTCATTATTCTGAACATTGATAGCTGCTTCGCTGACATAAGAAAGGAACTGCTTGGATGCCAAAGAAATCGTAGAAGGAGCTTTCAAAGAAGCATCTGTATTTCCGTAACATTTGAATCCAGGTACACCAGCTTCATTGATGCCAATGCAACGGCACCATCTATCAATTCCAGAATATTTCTCTTTCAACTGCATAACAGGAGTTGTAGTAGAACTCAGAGGATTTGCGTATACATACGTATCCCCATAATTTTCACATCTAGGATCTGCTGCAATCACAGTAGACAGAGTATCAATCAAATCTGTATCAAGTTCTGCAGAAAGCGTTCCATTTGCAAATGCATGGAGAGCATTGATATCCCCTTCAAGAAGATCAAATGCAACATCTGTCGTACCAAACTTTACATAATTACCCTGAGATACTGCATTAGTATTAAATGGAGTTTTATCAACTGTAGAAGAAGTTGTTTCAAATTTAAGATCATTATATTTGAGAACATTCTCCTGGCTTCCATTAATGCTCTTATCTGCAATACAAACCATATTATCTGTTGTAAACGAGATATATTTCGTATACGCATTGATCAGTTTAATACTGATATAAGCATTGTTACCAGTAACATCTGTAGGATCAATATCGTCAAATTTCTTTCCCATCAGATAATCATCTGTAATAGGAGTAAATTTAACAATCGTGCAATTATTGATAAGAAGACCTTCCGTGAAGCTAATCTGTGTGATCCACGGACTCATCGTGGTCTGATTCTTAATGATATTACGAGAACCAATCTGTTTCTCAATAGCAGCAATCTGATCTGCTTCAGAATCTTGATCACAAACAATAACTGCAAATCCCATTGTTCCACAAGTCGGAACATCACCATCTGTAGGAGTTCTAATATTCTGATAGAACGTCTTATAGATCGTATAAGATTTGCTATCGCTATTTCCAGTAGCTTCAATCTTAATCATCGGATAGAAGATTTTCTTATTGAGAGCACTTTTAACAGAATAAGCATAACTGGAATCAAGATATCTATCAGAATAGCTATCAATGATAAAACTCTTAATATCATTCAATTCAGGAATCGTGATATTATGGTCTTTCAGATACTGATAATTCGTATTACTAATTGTAAGACCAATATCAGCAGCATCGAAACTTGTTTTATCAATTGTATTTGGGTATCCATCAAGCTTTACAATACTGCTTCCAATTTCTGCTTGATAGGAAAGATCAGTAATGTCATTTGTAGCGGAATCATAACTAATAAGCTTCGTATAATTCGGATCTACATAAAGCTTGGTACTACCAACCGATCCAACAGAAATAGCTGTTTTCGTGGGATCTGCCAGAAAATCAATATATTTCATATCAGTTCCATCAGCAACTTTGATGGTAACTGTACTATACGGATGATCTGCACTTCTAATAGCCAAAGTTCATCACCTCTTTAAATCATGCACAGAATGCATATCCTTTAATATTTTTATGAGGAACTTCCAATGTATCAATAATCTTAGCAACATCTTTATATCTATCGTGTGCTAGATAATCTCCATCCCCATAAGAAAGATCTGTTTGGAATTTAGAGCTAGAATCGTCAGATCCAGAATCATCCGTTTCATCGAGACTGTTAAGAATCTTAACACTATCTGGATATCTTGTGGATCCAAGAGTGCTATCATCAGAATAACTCACGGAATCGGGGAATTTCGTTGTTTCATCAGCCATTTATATCTCACCCCTAATCAAAACAGTGGCTTATGAGTTGTATAATCGATAAAGATATCATCAACATCGTAGCCATCAGCAAATCTAGCACCATCAAGCTTCGGAGAAATCACAGGATTGGAGTAAGCAATCTCTCCATCTGCAGTAACCGCAGGAACAAATGTTGCTCCATTCGTACCACTCCACATAATGAAATGCTTGTTGAAGTACAGAGCAGAATCATAGGTATCCACAGTAATATCAATAGGAACACCATACTGAGAAGTGAAATATGATTTGGAGACTGCACTAGTAGCATATACACGATTCTTAGATGTATCACCATCGATAGAACTCGGTGTCATATAGAACTTGCCAGAAGCAATATCATATCCAACCGTTGTTCCAACAAACTGAGCGAGAACAAGATCTCCACTATCAGGAAGTGATGCAAAACGAATGCGGAAATGGAAGCACCCATCATTGAAGCACTTCTTATCAGCAACAGATTTAAACATCTTCGGATAATCAAATCTGAGTGGAGTAATGAGATGTGCAGAGCTCTTACCAGGCTGGCCAGAAAGCAGAGAAACTGCTCCATTCACATAATCTGGATAAACAAGCTTACCGTCTGTATTGCCATAGCACTTGAGAATTGTCATGCTTCCCTTGCTTTCAGCAACACAGCGCAGCCAGCGATCGAGAGCAGGATATGTATCAGTAACTTTCGTTACCTCTTTGATGACATCATCCTTCGACTTCTCATAAGCATACGGATACTCATCTTTCAGAGCAATAGGAGTCGGAACAGTGTAGCTTGTATCAATAAGAAGAGTATTAAGAGGCTCATCTGCAACGCTACCACGCTTCATTCCAGAATGGAAATCCGCGAGCAGTTCTGTAGCATAAGTCTCATAAGAAGTGGTATCGTTTGCATATTTACTATATCCAAGAATATCATCACTATACATAACGCTGATAATTTCTGTATCGGTACTACTAATTCTAGGAGCTGTAGGAATATAATTAAAACTGCTATTACCAGCAGTATTCAATTTTGCCGTTGTAGATGTTGTATTCCCAGTATTATCATAAACATGATCAAGTACACCATTAGTAGCAGCACTACCACTAAGAAGGAATGTAAGTCTCAGCTTCGTTGCTGTCTTGATATCAAGGAAATCATTTTCAAGAACAGTAGAAACCCCATCATAAATTGTTCCAAATGGAGTAATATAAAGCCCAGTATTAGTATCACTCATCTTATTATGAGAAGGATTCACAGTCGTTTCGAGCTTATTCTTACCAATCTGATTAATAATAGCTTCGAGTTTCGTAGCATCATCCCAAGCATCATTTACCATCATAGCAAATGCAAGAGATACTTCTTTAAGAGGCTCGTCGATCAGATAATAGCAAATTTGGCCATATCCGAGATAAACTGTAAAAGATTTCTCGACAGTATCATCTGCATTCACAAATTCAACTTTGAGTTCAGGATAAAAGAATCCAGGATAATTGCTATTAGCAGCTTCAGAATTTAAATCGATACGAAGAGAACGAATTCCACCAATTCCGTACGGATATTCATTCGTTGCAGGATATGTAGCAGGAAGTTCGGATTCAATCACAAGTTGATCTCTATTCTCTGTAAGCTTCTTCGTAAGCTCGACAGGAATCTGGCCTTTCGTAATAACTTCATCATCATTGATCTTGAATTTATGATCAACATCTGTCGATGTAAGAGCACCCGATGCAGAATCATATGTATACTTTACTGGAAGTTTAGCATCAAGATACGTTGCTCCATCTGTTTCTGTAAACTTAACAGATTGCATGCTATATGGAGTAGCAAACCAATCAGTATAATAATGACTACTATCAGAATCACCCTGATAGATTTTATAAATTGGCTTCCAATATGCTAAAGCAGCCATATTAATTTCCTCCTTAATAAATTATAAATTTATATAAAGTGAAGGATATTTATCCTTCACGTTTGGTCTTTCGATATCCTTGTTTCTTCAAGGTATTAATCAGGTAATCTCCCTCATTAATGAGATTGCTATTTAATCCAGCTCCTAAGAAATAAACGTTCAATTTATTTCGTGCTAAGCTTTCTTCTCTTGTAACCTTATAATCTTTCTGGTAGAGAATACCTGTAGTAGCAATCTTATTAATAGCAGAACCTTTTGCAGTCATAGAATCAGCACGAATTGTGGACAGTTCTCTCATTGTCTTTTCTGCTCCAATAACAACAAGAGATTCAAACTCTCTATCTGATGTATTGCCGTTTTTGTCTTGCATCATCAGCAAACCATCTGTCATAGAGCGTTTACTAATATCTGTACTCATACTACTTTTCTTAATATTGAACTGTTGCATTTTCATGCATGGAGTATATACAACCAAAGCTTCTTTTGTATAAGGAGCATTTCCATTCTCATCCGTATATAGATGAGGAAGAGAAATCTTCTCTAACATTGGAACTCCTAAATAGTCTAAAGCCTTCTTAATCTTTTCCATGTTAGGTTCTGTCTTGAATACTTCTACTTGATACTTGATAGTGAAATCTTGTTTAAAGAATTGAATGAATTCTTTATCATTGTATCGAGCAAACTTCTGTTTATAGAAATCGCTATTCTTATGTGTTGGGTCCAAAATATCTAATACTTTGTATACTCGTTCTTCTACCTTTTTCCTAGCGGCAAACATATATTCTCACCACCCTTACCAAGAAGTTGATGATTATAAAGTGATAATAATCCCCTCTACCAAAAAGGTAGAGGGGAAAGGATGGTTTTGTATGAAAATCAGAAATCGACTTTCGAAGAGGAAGCTTGATACGGAAGATCGTTCGGATCCTTCATATTTGCCACAGCTTGATAGCCGTAGTGCATTTCCTCGAAGACCGTGTTCTGATTGATCCAGTTAAGGAATTGGACTGCTTTCGCATTGATTGCCGGATTGGAGAGAGGCACACCCTGGAAGGACATATCAACTTCTGCCCATCCAATGGTTCCCTTTTCACTGTTCGTCACTTCTGCAAGAGCTGCAGTCGTCGGCTGAGCAGCAGTAATAAGGAAAGCCTTTTCAATATCACGGCAAGAGTTATCCGTAACAAAATACAAGAACTCAAAATATTCATTCTCATATCCTGTCTCAGCGATCTGAGCTCCACTAGCAGTACCATCCGGACCACGAAGAAGACCGTCATAAGTTTTGACCTGCGTCTTCGGATCTTTGATACCACGAAGGAACAACTCATTCACTTTCGAGAGAACAAGACCGTTACGTTCGAAATATCTCATGGTAAACGTCGAAGCACTCTGATAATTCACCTTTGTGATGACATTCACACTGGACGTACCATTCGTGATTTCACTCGACTCAGATGTCATATCTTCAAAACCACTGATACCACGGAAATCATATTCAAGAATATGACGATACGTGTTAATCAGTTTCGAATATTCATCATTCTGAGTAGCAAGCGTATCGAGGAACTTCGGAATGTTCAGAACAATAAGAAAGCTGTAACCAGTTTCGAAGTTGTTGAACTGAACAAGATTCGAGAAATCCGTAACACCACGCATCAGCGTATAAGCCGTAAGGTCTTTAGGGCTGAGCGTACCAGTAAACATATTACCAACTGTGTTAGCCATAACCGATTACCTCCTTTCTTAGCTGTTTCTGAGAACAGTAATCTTGAACAACTCGGACTGAATGAAGTCTTTCAGCTGGACCGAAATGACAGCATAGAAGATCTTATTCGCCTTGTAGACACTATCCTCAACATATTCCATAGTAATCGATTCAAACTTGCTAACGAATTTATCGATAACAGCCTGAACATCCTCTTCATACTTCTTAAGGGAATCCTCATCCATAAAGTTATAGCGAATCTTCGGGCAACGTGCACGAATTGCTTTAATAAGCTCCTGAATGAGAAGAACGTTATGCAGCCAAGAAAGCTGAGTATAACGATTCTGAGAAGTATAGTCTGTTTCCATGGTGAGAAGTCCCTGATAATAACCAGCGTAGTTAATACGCAGATCATCAATCTCTTGCTTCTGATCTTCCTTCGGAGTATTCTTCGGAGTAAAGTTGACAGTACCACGAATAACATCCGGGAAAGTAATACCATAAAGCTGACCCATGAACGGACGATGACGACCGTTAATGAAGTGGCCTACAAACAGCTGGCAGAGGTTGTACATACAGGTGACTGTAATCTGTTTCTTCGTGTATGGCTCAATAATATCCCACGAATTTTCGTAGGTAGCGCACAGACGCGAATGCAGATTCTGCTCATCAGCCTGCTTAATCTTATCATAGCTATCAAGGCCAAGTCCCATATCACGGAAATAGAAGCAATCCTCACGGAACTCAACAAACTCTTCAATCTTACGCTTAACAGCAGGATTAAAGTTAGCATCAAAGATTGCATCGATACGAACATTATCAAGATCATAGACCTGATCCGGTTCCGTAACGTCACCAGGATCGTTATTGCCTGTGAAAGCTTTGATAACTTCGCTATCATACATCGCAGACTGAATCGGGCAATCGCCAAACGAACCATTGTCGCCGCCTTCAAGAGCAATACCTTGAATCTGACTGAGGTTTACCATCTGGTTTTTAGCGTAACCACTCTTCTCAACAGCAGCACCAGTATTAAATGCGATGTAATCATCCATCGTATTGCCCCAAAGATCATAATTGAAAAGAATATCGCAATTCTTATAATCAATAGGATCTTTAGCAACAGCTGCACCACCATCAAGAACATACGGATTCGTTGTACTAGCAAGATTACCAGTAAACATGCAGTTATCAATGAATTCAGCGAATTCATTTTCGAAGATAGCTGCACGGATCTGCTTGGATTGCTGGCTAACACTCATGCTAAGAGAAAGGTTTGTCTGATTGGAAATAACATCCGGATTCAGAGTAAACCCAATCTGCTCATTGCTAACAGCTGTCGGATCATCCTCAAATGTCGTGATGATATACTTAACCCAATCAACAGGATGAGATGCAGAAGTATCAACTGCAATCTTAAACTTCTTGTTGGAAACACCACGACCATTATCCGTAATCAGGAACAGAGGATATTCACCATGTTCACCATTGGCAGTATGAACCGTGTAACCTTTGCATTTCGTAGCAAGCTGTGTAAGGCTGTTATTCGGGCAATCAGTATTAACAGCAATAATATCAACAGCAAGTTTCTTCTGCGTTAACAATCCTCCATTAGGAAGTGTAATATCCGCATCGGAAGCATTTGTTGTATACTGGCCATTGGTATCAATATAATATGCATCACCTGTAGTCTTATCAATAACAGGTTCATCATCTTTTGTATCAACAATCGCCATGATAAGCGTATTAGCCAATTTAGAATCTTCAGCAACAATACGCTTGCTGAACAGACGAGCTCCAGCGTTAATTGCTGCCGAAGCCTGAATCAGAGGCTGTCCATGCTTAGCAAATGACGGTGTTCCATAAAGGTCATAAAAGTCTTGTCCCATGATAGTGTTCTGATAATCTTCAGGACCTTTATCCGAAGAGAAGACGCAGAAGTATATCGGGCGGTCTGTGTCGTCTTTTTCAGGGACTTCAACTGGATTTATATCGCTATTATCAATAAGCTGAAATCTAGTAGCTGGATATGCCATCCTTTTTTCCTCCTTTTAGGTTTGATTTAAATCAATCACTATAACCTTATGTGGGAAGATCACAGAGATATCATTTATAAATATGTCTTACTCAAACCCTGAAGGAGCCAGCAAATCTCCCTCTACCATTGAGGTAGAGGGATAGTTTTATTTTTGATTCTTTATATTTTTCTCAATAAGCTCTTCAAAGATATCTTTTGTAGATTCTGAATCTGTAAACTTATTAGAACTGGAAGTCTTAGATCTAGTAAAATTAAATTTGAAATTATCTGGTTTTAATTTTGATTCTTTGTTTTCTTCCATTTGATCACCTCAAAAAAATTAGGGGCCTACGGCCCCCTCTATCTACCTCTGTCTTCCTTCCTACATACCTCTTTATTCCTATTCTCTTACTATTTTTGTTAGTGTGTATATAATAAATTATATAAAGGATACCTACCAAATAGAGAAGGACATAAATTTGTAATTTTATTTTTTTTTTGATTATATACTATAGATATGAATAGAGATGAGAAACATCCTATTCCTGTTTAGCAATAATGCTAACAGTAGTTCCTAAGGAGGAACTTATCATGATTCTCTGCAATGCATCTTACAACTTCGTCGATATTGATAAATTCCATTATGTGGAATTTACAACGGTAAAAGAAGAAAATAGAACTGTACTCAAAGTGTGGTTCCTGGATGTTAGCGGCGAAGATAATCTTGTTTACGCATATGTAGACAAGATTATGAGCAGCAGCGAAAAATTCAACGCTGCTCATCTTCTGGCAAAAGTCCAGATCAATTATAAGAATCTCGATGACGAGATCCTTAGCAAGTATTTGAATGGCATTTTCGTAAAATAATGCTATTCGACAAACAACCCCGTGCATCTGCACGGGGTTTATTTTTTTTATTCATCATCGCTTCCCATGAGAACTTTCTCAAGAGGAATATCAACATTTTTATTTTTATTCATTGTTGCATGAACCACACTATCATCAAAGTTCTCACTAATAATAGCACTATACGGACTAATCATCTTAGATATCTCTTTAATAGATAAAGTCTGATAATTCGTCATATCTTTACTTTTACTTAATCTGAATGGTTGATCTAGATTCTTTGGATCTCTACACAATTCAGAAATAATTATTCCAAACATCTGCAGGGACAATCCATAACTATTACCATTCATATCCATATTCTCGATAAAATAGTTTTGTAATTTATCGTATGGAATCGTATTTGGTACGTTACCAGTAATAACAAACAGATTCATCATCTGCTCAACATTCTCAATTTCTTCTGGTACTTTTACAGAAACAATAATGGGATCGCCCTTTTTATATTTGAGCAATCGATAATCTTGTTTCTTATCTGTCTTAATCAGACGAACTCCTCTTACTTTTTCAAATGTATAGGGTTTCGTTATAAATCTAGTAGGACAGTTGAACAGTTTCAACCCAGAAGATTTTCCATTCTTCTCAATCGAATAATTAATAACTCCCAATAGAGAAATATAATCACCGATCGATTTTACAATACTGAGATCATATTGTTTCTCTGGCACATAAAAAATAAATTCCCCATCACCATTATAAACAATAGAATCTCCAACACGCTTTACAAAGCTAGGGATTTCAGCCATTCTTCATCATCCTCACCAAATCTTTGTTCAAGCATTTTATTTATAACATCCTTCTTGCATCCAGCAACGGCTCCATAGCTGATCAAATTATTAATATTTTCCTTGCTCTGGAATCTGGATGCCATCAGCAAGCACATGTTATCACTCGTATTCCAATCAATTTTAAAATCTTTATTCAGAGTCTCAAGCATATGAGGAGTTCCATACTTACTAGCAATAATTACAGGACGCATATCTTTAGAATTAGGATCTGCTCCTTCTTTAATAATAAGATCGAACTTCTTATCATTTCTAGCTTTGATCGTAGAAATAAGAGCATCTTCGATGAGAAGTTTACTGTCATGTACAGAAATCAAATAATCACTATCAGAAACATTATTCACAAATGCTTCTGTTTCTACATCTGCAGCCAATACCTTCTCAGACTCATTCTTCAAATAATAATCCAGAACTGTTTTGAGTACAGTTTTATATTTCTTAATCTCTTTTTTATTTTTTGTCGATCCTATATAATTCACCTTATCGATCGTAGCACTCAAAACATTTCCTTTATAATCATCTTCAATATCGACTCCATTTGAAATAGCATAGAAGCGAATCTGATTATAAGTTCTGAATTTCATTTAGTTCCTACCTCCATCAACTTTAGTCTCTGAACAACCTCTGATATAGCATAACGATGTTCCACTATCATCAATGCTAATATCAGATGAACTCTCTTTTCCAAATGCCAATCTCTTTACACTATCCGTGTAGATAATATCCGATACCCATTGATATCTACCAGTAATATTAGATAGACTGGTATTCGATGAGATACTTGATAACTGGTCATAGGATAACAGAGATTTATTTAAATCGGATAAAACTTTACTTCCAGTTTCAAATGTATAGGTTTGTTCTGATGTATTGATATCTACCCATCGATTAATATTTTTAATATAGATCATTCCATCTGGATCTGAAATAGGACGAAATTCTAAGTCCCATTGTGTATTGCTTACAATACTTCCATTAGATCCACAATAGAATCCTCCGATTAATCTGTGATTATCGATAGAACCTAATACACTTAATTTAAATTTGGCTTCTCCTGAATCAGAGTAGGCAAATAAATGAATATTCTTATTACTTCTATTTGATGGGGTGGCTAGAGTAGAATCATCCCAAGATGACGTTGTATTTAAATCAATAGAAGTTTTACTTGCTGATACACATCCATATCCATTTACATTTACCAGAGTCTCATATATATTTACCGTATTATTACTTACATCCATCATCTGAGATCTATGATAATAGTTAGGAGAGAAACCATTAAGCGTATATAGTTGAGTAGCAGATTCATTGGAGATAAAAGATTGTTGTATTTTCTCTATAACCTTTCCTAACGATGATAACAACGTCGCTTTAGAGATCGTCATTACTTTCTTCCCACCTCATATTAAAATTTAGGAGTCTATGCCGAAGCATAGACTCCTTTCATGCTTCAACTATTTCAATTAGTTATGAAATAAAATTAGCCTTCGGAGCTGCCGGATGTCGTGAAGAGAGCAGCGATTTCTTCATCCGAAACTGTTTCATCAACCGTAGCGGAAAGCGTATCAAGCTTATTCTTGAGATCATCCGTGAAGTCATTCGTCGAAAGACCCTTACCATCTTCCTTGGCAACATAGCCAGAAAGATCAACAATACCAGAAAGATTATCCCAAGCCGTACCGTTCCATGCAACGTTGTCACCTGCATTGATACCATTCGTAGCATCAGCAGCTTCAACATTATACACATCACCAGCAACCTGATCGGCCGTCGGAAGAGCAGAATACGTAGCAACCGTGCCCTTATACTTATAGACTGTCGAGATATCAGCACTCTTAGCATAGGCACTAAGATCAATATTGACACCCTTGCTCGTAACCGTCAGAGCCGTACCATCAACCGACACCGACTCAATAACGTTAGCCTGAGCACCCGTCTCAACACCATCAAGCTTCGTCTTATCAGTAGCCGTATAGTCATTCGTCGAAAGACCCTTGCCTGTTTCCTTCTTCACATACGTAGCTTCGTTCTGAGCATCCTGCTTAGCTTTCGTCTTTGTAAGAACAGAGAGAAGAGTAGCCTTAGAAATAGTCATGACCAATTCCTCCAAATCTTAAAATTTATTTTTCAACAGTAAATAATCCTCTGAGTTGTTTTACTTCGAGATGATTTTTAGGATCGTCGTCGAACATATCATCGATCTCATCTTCAGAGATATATTCTCCATCACTGTTATTAATAAGTTTGTCGAGAAAAGCTTTATACTCATTATTGAAATCGTTAGTGGACAGAGATTTATCTTTATCAATTTTGATATATTCCGATAATCTTTTATCCAGATATTCATCTAATTTCTTTTTGAAATAGATAAGATCGATATATCTTACAAGTTTCTTCTTAGCATCTATCAAGATAATAATCCTCCTTCTTAATTATTGAATAGACGATCAATATCTTCTTTCGATGTGAAATACTCTTCTTCACCCTTCTCCCAATGAGGAGCAATTGCAGATTTCTTGGTTGTATACATAGCAGGAACTGCAGGCGTAATATGAGCATCATTATCTGCAATATTACTACGAACACCACGCACATAATCATTCGAAACAATAAGTCCATCCAGAACTCTACGATTACTCTTCTTAGAATTATCAATGGTCGCAGGAGTCAGAGTCTCATTCAATCTACCAGTAACCTTACCAGTATCAAACGACACAGTTCCTCCTGTTGTAGTTCCACCATAAGCAATACCACCTGTAGTTTTACCACCAACAACCGTAGCTCCAATAGTTATGCCATCAACTGTTCTGGATCCTCCAATAATTGTTCCACCGGTAGTAATACCACCAGATGTAACAGCTCCTGTGGTTGTAATATTTCCTTCAAGAATTGCTGGTCTGTTATCAATAATTCCATATGCAATTCCTCCAGTAACCGTTCCTCTAGAGATTCCTGCATATGTAATGTTTCCAATAGTAGTTCCATTTGTTGTTCGATTATTCGGATCCGTAATCGTACCGTCAAATATAATCGGATCTTTCATTGTAGTATCAATAACTCTACCACCTGATGTAGAATCTGTTCTTCCACCCGTAACAGTAGAATTTATAACTACAATATTTGTAAAATCTGCAGTATAATGAGCATTTTCAATTTTTCCCGTATCGGCATTTGTAGTTCCACTGATAAGAGTATAAGAGCCAGGAACAATATCACCAGAGATCAGAGTACCACTAGAAATTTTTCCTCCATAAACTTTACCTTCTACAATTGTAATGGTATTTCCATTAGGATTGGTTCCAGTAGTAGCTCCTCCTTCTGTCGTTCCTCCAGGATCGTCAATGTCTCCACCACCGATTTCTCCACCTGTACCTTTATTCTTACCAGGATCAACTTCTCCACCAGTAACCTCTACTTTTATGATTTTACCGGTTGTTGTTCCACCAGTAGATTTTGCATCTGTCATTTCTGTGCTTTCATCAGCATATGGAATAAATTCTGTAACACTACGAAGTTGAGAAGTTTTCACTCTTACTTTATTGCAGGAAAAATCGGAAGAGCAATCAAAAGTAAGAAGATATTCTGCTGTGCTTCCATCTAGTCCACCTGAATTGCAAGCACCGCATGATCCACATGATGTGGAAGTCACTTTACATCCACCAGAGCAATCTCCACATCCACAATTACCAATGCATTCATCATCATATGTATAAATCTTTGTAACGTCTCTGAGAACTCCAACGTTTCTCTTGAGTTCTCGATTCTCTACATAGATGAGATCATATTTATTACCAACTTTAAGATCTATCTTGTAATCATAATCATTATCAGAATAATCAAATGCTAACGATAATGAAATATATCCTGTCGGGATCACATCAATCAACATCGGAATGTTGTTTGACTTACTCAGATCAGCCATATCTAAAGCCTCCTTTTATCGTATTTACCCCGATGTCAAGCTTTAGAGAACTTTCTTGATTTCATCATAAAACTGATTGAGATAATCTACTTTTTCTTTGATAAAAGGAGTCAATGTATAAGATGACATGATATGAAGCATACTAATGATAGATGAGTACATATACCAAACTTTAGGTTTATCCGTATATTTCACATCTTCACAATAAAGAGCTAATGTTAAACAATATTGCATGGGTTCATCGTTCTCAAATTTAATTCGAGTATTTTTCTCGTCTTTCGTTCGATTCATCAACTGATAAATCTTAGTGAGATTCGATACAGAAGCATTCGATGTTTTCTCCAGAATATAATCGAAGTCTGTAAAATATCTGTTATATCTCTTTACTGCTTTCTCATACTTCTTCTTAAAATCATCTTTGTAAATAAATTCCACCAGAGGAGTTAATTTGTAAGCATCTGTATATGCTTGGCTCATTGCCAATAATTTCTCTTTCTCTTCTCCATCTGGTAATAGATTTGCTTTATCTACAATTTTCTTCTCCATTAATTCTCTTCTCGTTTCCTCATTTGAAGAAACGATTTTATCCATATCTTGTTTCATACCGTTGATAACTTTCGAAGTTTCTTTCTTTTCATTATCAAGATCAATAGCTTCACAAATTTCTTTCAAAGTATCATAACGATTATTAATACTATTCTGAAATAAATCCAATAAATCTTTATCATCAATCGACGAAATAATCGATCGATCTTTTGTTGCTAATTTGTAATATTCTTGAATCTTCGAAATCAATTCGGGAGATAATTCTTTTCCAGCAATTGCTTCGGCAAAAGTTGATTCTCCTTTCATAGCTTTCTTTATCTGTTTTTCTTTATCCATAGATGAATCTCCTTAGAAATTAAAATTAATGGGACTATCCGGAGGAGCTGTTCTTCTCTGAATTTCAATCTTAAGATATGTATTAACAAGAGGAAGTAAATTTGGATTGAAGATAATCTTTAGATAAGTACTTCTAAAGAAATCTTCTTGGAACTGAATGTGGCCAAAAATATTCATGATATTAATATTATTCTGGTAGATCTTATTGATGATATCTTCAAAATCGAAATCAATTCCAGCAATCAATTGAAGGACCAAATCCATATGAGAACAAATGATTGCCATATTCGGATCTTCATAAACTTTCTTACTATAAATTGTAGTTGTATCTTTATCTTTCTTAAACTGTTCCAGATTCAAAGATTTATAAATCTGATCAGATTCTCTGATAATGAAATCTGACAGATAATTGATCATATAGATATCAAAATTAGAAATAAAGAAGTCATAAATAAATTTTGCTGAAGCGAAAGAATCTACTCCATCTGGAATTGTAAATTCAAATCCAAATCGATTGCTAATAATGGAAATAATCTTATAATAGATTTCATCTCTCTTATCAATTACATCTTCTCTATCATCAGGGAAGTTATCTACAATGATTTTAAAATTTGCTTCAAATGCATCAATAGCATTTGGTAGAGTAATCGGTTTAAAATCATTCTCTATTTCATCGAAAGCATTCTCCATCACATCAAAAACAAATTCAGCATCGAAATGAGATAGAATATTTGCCAAATCTGTTTCTGATCTTACCGTGAATGCCTGGTTATTTGCAAGGAAATTATCCATAGTATATCCCCCTTCTATTAATCTATATATTAGTTTAAAATAGAATTAAAAAATAAAGAGAGGCCAAGAATAGCCTCTCTTAGAATGAAAACAACTTCAAATTTCAAACTTATCATGAGAAAGTTTAAAGATATGCCGAACAGTAGAAATTAATTCATACTGGATATCATATATTTCCTTATCCTTATCTTTTTCAGCATTACTAATGCAAATAAGAAGAACAGACTGCTGAATATCGAACATCATCTTCTTCAGTTCTTTATCTCTATTCTTGAATTTATTGATCAAGATAGGAATGAATCTACCTTCCCTATTCGTGATACTAAAATATCCTCTGAGGTAAGCAACACATTTCTCTCTCAACCTAGTGCAAGAATACATGATATCTTCATTTTTTGCTCCAGCAACTTCTTTCACATAAATCAAATCAATAAAACGATCAAGAATACGAATGATATTAATCATAGTATAAGCGATATTGTAATCATTGATATTATGAGCTTTCGTTGTTTCCAACAAGATGAAATCAAACAAATCACTTTCTGCTTTCTCGCAGAGGTCGATCACACTATCTGCATGAGCAATATGCTTAACAGAAATATCTCCATTTATTGATACAATGCGTTCGAGAACATAACCTTTACCTTCCTCTTCTGGATTGTAATGATCTGGAATAATCTTATACCGGCCAACAGTATTGTAGATCATGAACAACTTCTGAACCCAAGTATGAGCTCCAACCTGATTGAAATTAATGAGTCTGTTTTTGATCTTCATCATGATAAAATAACTCCTTTCATCAAACAAACAAACTACCTCTATATATTACCTCATATATATAGTATATGCCTGAAAATTATTTTACCCTGCATTTTTTATGACTTTTATATAATCATAGAGAATGAATGGGTGCCATTTTCTATGATTGTGTTGGTGGTAGGTTTGTTGTTGTTCTTGATTACCTCCTTTCCTAGTTTTTGATCGTTGTTTTCATTACACTTCTTCTATTTGTTTTTCTCCTTTCAAAAAGTCCCTCTACCCTAAGAAGGTAGAGGGATACGTTATCTATCTTCTTCTTCGATATCATAAATTAATTGATTAATTTTCTCTTCTGGAGATTGATTATTATCTTCATACGTATTGAACCCTAACAATACAGAATCAGGAATTCCTTTTTGATTTGCCATAAACAAGCTATCAACATCTTCTGGAGTCATATTATGAGAATTTGCGTAAGCTTGTTTTAATACTTTATTTTGAACCATCAGACGAGTAATCTCTGCATCTTTCTGGCGTTCCTTTTTAATGAAATCAGGGAAGAGAATACCAGCTGCTTTTTGGGTTTCTTTCAATTGTTGTAGAGTAGGATTATCTTCATTCTCTTTTTGAATGAATTCAATCTCTTTCACAATATCAGAATACTTTTCTTCCAGTCCAGTAACAACTTCATCAATATCTTGATCTGTTTTGATAGAAGATTTCGTGATATTGAAAGTCTCTTTAAGATTCTTTCCTTCATACCAAACATAAAGAGCCATGAGATAAGAGAACACTTGATCATCATGAGAATTATCAGAATGCTCTACTTTACCATTTCTCTTGACTTCCATCTGTTTGAGTTCGTTGTAAATGATAGGAGAAATAAATTTATCTTTATGATACTCCATTCTCTGACGAAGAATTTCAATTAAAAGATCACGTCTATCTTTTGTAGAATCAAGACCAAATACTCTTGTTTTTTGTTTCTTACGAACTATTCTGATTCCATCATTGGTTTCTTCAATAACACGATCTTTAATCTCAAAATAAAGATTTTGTTTTACTTTTGAATTGATCAATGCTGCAAGAACACTTGCCCCGAAACCACCATTCCTCTCGACATTGATAACAGCATTTGGATACCATCTTGTTGTGATTTCATAAATAGCTCTAGCCAAATCAATCGGAGATATTGAATTACTATTTAAGCATGCCAATACTTCTGTGGTATAACTATCAATAATTGTAATTGCACTACTATCCTGATTATATCCACCAGATACATCGACACCCATAATAGGAGGATATCTAGGAACCATATCTGGTCTAAGAGGAATCTTATTATTGTAAATATTCAATACATACTTACCTAATACTAATTTCTTATCTACAGGAGGATGAACCAATCTAGAAACTGCTTCTAATTGTTCTTTTGTAAAAGGAGAATTAGCAGGATTCTCAGACCATTCCAACAGAACTTCTCGTCTGATATCATCCCATTGGAACTGCATATCCTTACACATATCTTTGAACCAGGCTTCATCTCGTCCGATCTGTTGATAGGTGAAGATAACATGAACAAAATTAGATTTGGTATTTGCATCAATAATTTGCATGATTTGTTGATATGTAAGATCATACCACATCTCATCAAATTGTGTTGCTTCATTACGCATGTAATTTGCGTATCTACCTTCATCTGTGGTAAGAATTCCTGGGGTTGTTGTTAATAGAATTCCGTATGGCTTTCCTGCTTTTTTAGCATTAATCTGAACTGTCTTCAGAGCAGGAATCGTATTGGTATAAATCGTTTTATTGTAGGGAATGAATGCCCACTCATCTGCATACAGAAATACAATAGAGCGACCACGAAGCAGATTTGCTGCACCGATTTCATTCTTTGCAGATGGAGCTGTTTTAATTAAATTTCTATTTGCTGGATTCTGAATCGATTCCACCGTAGAAGATACTTTTAGTTTCTTACCATTGATCACAGAGAATGCCTGATCCATCTGTAGATAAGATGGTAACATCGCACGAATATCTTTTAAACGTTGCAAGTTCAATTTCGAATCTTTCATCTGTTTATTTAAAAATGTGATTTCAGCATCTGTGGTTCCGAAGTTGAAAACCCATAAATACCAGCACAGAGCAGAAATGGTTTTACCCTGCTGACGTGGTAATTCTAGAAATGTATTGATATTCCGAATTAGTAGAAACATCATTGCCATATTTCCACGATGAAGTTGGAAAGGAATACCTCC
>Ga0256407_10003587_pt1 | contig 27350 bp, 21 predicted proteins | sample RumenRJG_04DNA_FD_193489 | JGI IMG/M metagenome (GOLD analysis project Ga0256407, IMG submission 193489) | Bovine rumen microbial communities from Lethbridge, Alberta, Canada - RJG_04 | ecosystem: Host-associated > Mammals > Digestive system > Stomach > Rumen | place: Canada: Alberta... | reverse complement strand
CTTCTGGGAAAACAGGATAAAGCCAAGGGCTGTACTAAAAATAATCTGACTGAAATCAAATATGGAAATTTTGGAAGCAGGCGCATGATAGTAGGCCGCTGTAATTGTAAACTGACCGCCGGCAGCACAGACGCCGGCCATAATCAAAAGAAGCGTCTGCTTTAATGTCATCGGTTCAAAATTTAGAATAAGGTTTGGAATCAGTATGACCGTAGAAAATGCGCTGAAAAACAGGACAACAACTTTTCCCTGGCATTTAAGTTTTCCGAGCTTTCGCACGCAGGCATAGGCAAAGCCCGCCCCGATTCCGCTGGCAAAACCTGCTGCCGACGGAAGCATCTGCGAAAAATCAAAACCCGGTTTTATTATCAGAAGGGCACCTGCAAAAGCGGTTGTAATGCAAAGCCCGGGAACAAAGCGTATTTTTTCTCCCATAAGGATAAGGCTGAAAAGCAGGGTCCAGAACGGAGCCATTTTGTTCAGCATTCCGGCATCAGAAAGAATAAGCCTGTCTATTGCGTAGAAATTTCCAAGAATACCAAGCGTACCGGCCGCAGAACGCAGAAAAAGGAAGGGAAGCCATTCCTTTTTGATTGAAAGGTTTTCTCCTCCTTCTTTTCTGTACTGTCGAATTACCGTTAAAAGCGCAATCAGAAAAGAAATGAAATTCCTGAAAAATCCTTTCTGAAGAAAATTAATGTCGCCCGAAAGCCTTACAAATACTGCCATAAGGGAAAAGCACAGGGCAGAGCAGATTATAAGTATTATTCCCTTGCGGTAGTTTCTATCAGCAGTCATTTTTTACTTTCTGTTTCCAAATATTCTGAGCAGGTGAAGGAAGATGTTTATGAAATCAAGGTAAAGTTCCAGGGCCCCGATTATTGAAGCTTTCTTGAACATCTCGTCATCCCGTGCCTGTCTGCTTATAATCAGCATTTTCTGTGCGTCATAGGCTGTAAGGCCTGTAAAAAGAACGACTGCTGCAATCGAAATTACAAGGCTCATGCCTGATGACCAGAGCAGGAAATTTACAAGCGTAGCAATTAATATTCCCAAAATCGCCATTGAAAAGAATTTCCTATATGACATAAGGTCCGATTTTGTTTTTGAACCGTAAATTGCCATGCACAAAAACATTCCGGCAGAAATTGCAAAAATATTTGCGATTGAAGCTATGTTGTATGCAAAAAAGATTGTAGACAGGTTAAACCCGTTCAAAATAGAGTAGATTATAAATGCAGTTGTTGCTTTTGCTGCCGAAATCTTGTTTATTCTTGCAGAAAGATAGAATACAATGACCAGTTCTGCAATTGCGGCCACAAAGAAACCGCCCCTGAAAAAAGCTGCAAAAGTCTGAATGTTATTTGCTGCGTAAACGGCAGTTCCATAAGCTGTAAGTGCGCTTAATAGAAGGGCAAATGTCATCCATCCATAAACCTTAGCCAGAAACTTGTTCTGTTCTGAAACAGATGTTGATTTTACAGAATCGTAAGTATTCATGATTCCTCCTTAAAAAAATTACATGTACGTAATTTTTTTCTCCTTGTCATTTACAAATATAACAAATTCGCCAAAAAAAGGACACAGAATTTGAAACAAAAATTGAAGTGATGTATTATCAAGACATGGCGAATATTCTTGATTACATAGACTGGAGAGGAGACCTTACATTCGAGCAGTCGCCTTTCAATAAAATTGATACTCTGATTTTGTGTCAGATTGCGTATCTCAGGTTTGACGGACTTATTAAAGATCTGGATTTTACGGATTCTGTTTCCCTTAATGAACTTGCAGAACTGTTTAAATCTTCTTCTGATTATAAAACCCGTTCAGACATGGGACTTCTTATAAATAAACTTACTGTAAACCTTCTGTTCAATGCAGCCGGTTCCAGACGTTTTAGAAATATAAGGGTCTGCGGTTACAGTTCCATAATCGATTTGGAAAAGGAAGAACAGTTTGCGGCCGTAACTTTCATTCTTGATAAGAATCTAAGCCTTGTTGCTTACCGCGGAACGGATGACAACATTGTAGGCTGGAAGGAAGACTTTAACCTTGCTGTTATGGATGAAGTTCCGGCTCAGAAAGATGCCGCTGAATACCTCCGCATTGCTGCAAAAAACATAAAGGGAAAATTTTATGTAGGAGGACATTCAAAAGGCGGAAACTTAAGCATCTATGCAGCTTCTAAAATGTCTCAGGCTGTTAAAAACCTCATCATTGGAATTTTTAATGCAGACGGTCCGGGATTTGCCGGAAAAAAACTTGATTCAGAAGAATTTAAGTCTGTAATGCCGCTGGTTCAGTCATATTATCCTCAGTTTTCTATTGTAGGAATCCTTTTTGCAAACGACGGACGATATTCTGTTGTAAAAAGCGACGAACAGGGCGTAATGCAGCACGATCCGTTCAGTTGGAACGTGCTTGGCTGTGAATTTGTTACTGTAAATGATTTTGACAGGGGCAGCGCATTTTTAAAGAAAACCGTAAATAAATGGATAGATGTACTTTCTAAAGAAGACCTTGAAGTGCTTGTAGAAACTCTCTTTACCGTTATCCGCTCTACAGATGCCCGAACAAACAGGGAACTTGACGACAATAAATTCATCAATTCATTTAAGATGATTAATGCCGTAAACAATCTTGATCCAAATTTAAGAAAACAGTTCCTTGAAATTCTGAATGAGTATTTTAAGATTGTGAACAGTTCAATCCCGAATTTTGAAAACATTGTAGAAAAGGCAAAAGTAAAATCAGAAGACTTTACAAAAAAGGCAATAGAGAAGTCAGAGGATTTCAGCAGAAAAGCAAAAGAGAAGTCTGAAGATTTTACCAGAAAGGCAAAGGAAAAGTCTGAGACCTTTACAAGAAAAGCAAAGGAAAAGTCTGAGGATATTTCTAGAAAAGCCCGTGAAAAAACAGAGGATTTTACGCGCCAGGTAAAGGACAAAATCAAGAACGAAACGGAAAAAGTTCAGAAGCTTAATGAAAAACTGCTCTCAAAAAAATAAATTTGTGGCAGAAATACATTAACGTAGTATAATATAAATTATGGAAAACACTACAATTGTAACAGACAGCCCTGTAGGCCGTCATCTTGATAAAATCTCAGAGTCAAGACCTGCTTCATATTTAATGTTCAATAAAAAACGCATTGATCTTGTTGCAAAAATTACTATTGGCCGCGAATTTGACAACGATGTCGTTGTTGATAACAAGCTTGCCAGTCGTCATCATGCGGTAATCCAGAAAATAAAGGATGCTTTTTTTATTAAAGATGAAAACAGTACAAACGGAACCTTTGTGAATGAAAAACGCATTCCTGAAGGCAAGTACATTAAGCTTAACAAGGGAGACAGAATTACTATCGGCACAATGCAGCTGGTAATGTCTTAATACGGTATTTATTTGAATTCAGATTTACTGGAACATCTGCACTTTCTTGCAGATTCAAATTCGTTACCTTCTCATGAATATCTTTTTGAGCTGGCGGATCGCTGTTCAACTTTGCTTGAATCAGAAAAGACTGCGTACAGACCGGAGTCTGTTTCCGGTCCCGGAGGGCTCCTGGATTTTACTGTTGAATCCGAGTCTGTTCTTCCGCTAGTTATTATTCCGGACCTTCATGCAAGGGCATTTTTCCTTAAACACATAATTGACTTTAAGCTTCCAGCAGATTTTGTTCTTTCTGCAGATGGAAAACGGCTTACTGTATTTGAAGCCCTTTCAGAAAATCTTATAAGGGTAGTTTCTGTAGGAGATCTTCTGCATTCTGAACTGCGCGGCCGGGAACGGTGGCTTAAAGCCCTGGAAGATTTTAAGGGCGGAATCCCAGCAGGCTCTTCAATGACCGAAGAAATGAAGGAAGGGCTTTCGCTTCTTTCCGGTGTAATGGAACTAAAGAATGCTTTTCCTTCGCATTTTCATGTATTAAAAGGAAATCATGAAAACATAATGAACGACCGCAGCGAAGGAAATTTTCCGTTCAAGAAATTTGCAGATGAAGGTGAAATGGTCTATCTTTTTATGCAGGAACAGTACGGTGATGATGTTCTTATGGTCATTTCAAGTTTTGAGCGTAACCTTCCGCTTGCGGCAGCGTTTCCTTCCTGTATGATAAGTCATGCAGAACCTCTGGAAGCATATACAAGAAAACAGATTATAAACGGAATGCGTGATTCAGATTTAATCCACGGACTTACATGGACACCAAATGATACGGCCTGCGAATACAGCTGTAATGCCATGCTCAAGGAATTTACACGAAATCCGGACGCGCTTTATTTTGGCGGACACAGACCCGTATTCGGAACCTGTACGTTCAGACAGGGCGGAAAATACATTCAGATTCACAATCCGGACAGAGAATTCATAACTCTTATCTACAAGGATAGAAATTTTGACCCCGATACTGATATAATTGACGTTAGCAGACAGGGGTAACTGCTTTTTTACAAAATTAATGGGAGAAAAAAATGGCTTCTGCATTTCCAGAGATGATTGGAAAGTACAAAATCGAGGGAATTGTTGCTAAAGGCGGAATGGGTGTTGTCTATAAATCAACTCATCCAACCTTAAAGCGTCCTGTAATTATTAAAAAACTTACAGCTCGAAAAAATTCTGCAAACCTTGAACGGTTCAAGCGTGAAGCTCAGATTTTAAATGACCTACAGACTCCATATATCGTTCATTTAAACGATCTTTTTAAAGAAGGGAATGCCTATTATCTTGTTGAAGAATTTGTAGACGGACTTGCTGTAGACAAGCTCCTGCAGAAGCAGACTGTCCTGAGCCCTCAGGTTGCGCTTTTAATCCTTCAGGATGCGTGCTTTGCGCTAAGCTATGCCCATTCAAAAAATATTGTTCACCGTGACATAAAGCCGGGGAACATCCTTATTTCAAAAAGGGCAGAAATCAAGCTTACGGATTTCGGAATTGCCAGCGACAATGCCGGCGATGACAGCCTTACTCAAAGCGGAGTAGCACTTGGAACTCCGGCATACATGCCTCCTGAACAGTTTGAAGACAGTGCAAAAGTTGACTGCAGGGCAGACATCTATGCCCTTGGAATCATGCTTTACGAAATGATTACGGGAACAAAGCCTTATCCGGGAACTCTTTCCATAGAAACATTAAACATAATCAAAAAGGGCAAATATATTTCTCCCAAAAAAATCGACAGGGAAATTCCTTCGTTTGTATGTCGGCTCATTAAAAAAATGCTTAAGCCGAATGCCGCAAAACGGTTTCAGACAATTGCCCCGATAATCAAGATTATAAAAAGATACCTTAAGCACTACGATGTTCATGCCATAAGGGTTGAACTTGCAAGAATGGTTCTTGCAAAGACTATGCTTCAGGAACCACAGTATCAGCCGAAGGATGCAAAGGTTAAAAAAGTTTCTGCAATCATTGTTGCCTGTGCTACTGCCTGCGTCCTTATTGCAGTGGGCTGGTTTAACGGATTTTTCCACTGTTCTATCCTAAGGAAATGGTATACTCCTGTCCGCATAGAAATAAAGGTTCCTGCAACGGCTGTTGCCGGTTCAGATGTTCCTATAAATGCATTTTTCTATGAAAATGACGGAGATCAGATTCCTGAAATTTTAAATACACGCAGGACCCTTACTCAGCTTTCTGAAAAAAAATATCCTTCAGAAAAAAAGGCCGGAAACAAGACGTATGTTTCCAAGAATGTGTATCTTTCGCACGGTTCCTACAGGGTAAAGCTGATTGCCGGTTCCTATGTATGGTGGAAATCATTTACTGTAGAGAAAAACAAGGTCATCCTTACTGCCGATTTTCTTAAGAACGTAAAGCGTGAGTTGAAAGTCAATACAAAAGTCTTTGATTCTGTCTCTAAAAAGGAAATTACGTCTAAATCAGAGTGCTATGTATGGTTCGGTTCGGCGTGGGTTCCGCTTGAAGAAATTCCAAAGGAAAAGCTTTTATCCGGCAATGTATGGAAATTCAGGTTCTGTGCAGAAGATTATAATGAAGAAATTTATTCTCTGCGCCTTGACTGGCTTCAGGATGAACTTTATATCTTTGCGAACCTTGATCCGCTGAAAAAATAACAGTCCAACTGTATTTCGATTTTTGTTGCCTATTTTATTGCTTGTGTTTATATTTAAAACATGGCAGATAATTCTAACAACAATGACAACGACGAAAAAATTGATGAAACAGAAGGTCTTATAGATTCCATTCTTGATCATTTAAAGGATCATGCAGAAAAAATTATAAATGAATCTCAGGAAGAAAAGCCTGCAAAAAAAACAGGAAAACTTAAAAAGAAGAATGAAATTCTTCCGGCTGATCAGGTTCTTCCTGCAAAGCTTCCGATTATTCCTCTTCAGGGACGTCCTATTTTTCCGGGAATTTTTACGCCTCTTATGGTTACAAATCAGGAAGATATTAAGGCCATTGACCAGGCTATTTCCGGCGACAATCATATCGGTATTGTAATGCTTAAGGAAGAAGGTCCGTCTTCTTCATATAAAGACCTTTATACAGTCGGTACGGCTGCAAAAATCATAAAGAAAATAAACCTTCCTGACGGCGGGGTTAATGTTTTTATCTCTACAATCAAGCGCTTTAAAATGACAAAGTCGCTTCATTCTTCTGCACCTATAATTGCCGCAGTTGACTATCTGGAAGATACAGAAGATGATACTTTTGAAGTAAAGGCCCTTACGCGCGCCCTCATTACAGAAATGAAGGAAGTAAGCGAAAATAATCCTCTCTTTACGGAAGAAATGCGCCTGAACATGGTGAATATTGATCATCCGGGAAAGATTGCTGATTTCATTGCTTCAATTCTGAACGTAGAAAAGGAAGAACAGCAGAAAGTTCTGGAAATTCTTAATGTACGACAGCGAATGGAACAGGTTCTTGTTTACATTAAAAAAGAGCAGGAACTTTTGCGCGTACAGAAGAAAATTCAGAATGATATAAATGAACGCGTAGAAAAAAATCAGCGTGATTACTTCCTAAGGGAGGAGCTGCGCGCCATTCAGGATGAGCTTGGAACTGACGCAGACGGAAATGCCGGCGATTACCAGAAATTCAAGAAAAAGATTGAAGAATTCAATTTTGAAGGCGAAATCAAGGAAACCCTTGAAAGTGAACTTGAAAAGTTTCATATCTGCGATCCGTCTTCTCCTGAATATACTGTTTCCAGAAACTATCTTGAGCTTGTAACTCAGCTTCCATGGAATGACAATCATTTTGAATCATTCAATCTGGATAATGCAAAGAAAGTTCTGGATAACGATCATTACGGACTTGAAGACGTAAAGAAGCGCATCCTTGAATTCCTTGCTGTTCGTAAGTTAAAGCAGGATAACAAGGGGTCAATAATAATTCTTGTAGGACCTCCGGGAGTTGGAAAAACATCCATCGGACGTTCCATTGCTACTTCAATGAACAAACCGTTCTATCGTTTTAGTGTCGGCGGCATGAACGATGAAGCAGAAATTAAGGGACACCGCAGGACTTACATCGGTTCTATGTGCGGAAAAATCATTCAGGGACTTAAACTTACTCATTCTAAATCTCCTGTATTCATGATTGATGAAGTTGACAAGATGACAACATCTGCAAAGGGGGACCCGGCAAGTGCATTGCTGGAAGTTCTTGATCCGGAGCAGAACGTTTCTTTCCGTGACAACTACCTTGACCTTCCTTTTGATGTGTCAAACGTATTCTTTATTCTTACGGCAAACACTCTTGATACAATCCCAGAGCCGCTTCTTGACCGTGCAGAAATCATTCAGCTTTCCGGTTATATTGATCAAGAAAAGATTGAAATTGCAAAGAAATATCTGCTTCCAAAGAACCTTAAGAAAAACGGTTTAAAGAAAAATCAGGTTAAGTATACAAAGGATGCATTCCTCAGAATTGCACAGGAATATGCGCGCGAAGCTGGTGTTCGTCACTACGAAAAATGTCTCGACAAGATTCATCGTAAGATTGTAACGGAAGTAATAAACCGTACAGACAGTGCGCTTAATGAACAGTTAAAGAAGGCTAAGGCAGACAAACTTTCTTCAGAAGAAATTGAAAAGATTATTGAATCTTCGGTATATGATTTCTCTGATGTAATTCAGATTGATGCTCCGGATCTTGAAAAATATCTCGGTAAGCCTGTATTTGATGAATCAGAAATTAAGCGCGCAGAAGTTCCTGGAACAGCCATTGGCCTTGCATGGACAAGTATGGGCGGTGATACACTTATGATAGAAAGCGTAAGTTTTCCTGGAAAAGGTGAACTTATCCTTACCGGTCAGATGGGCGATGTAATGAAGGAATCTGCAGCTATAGCCATGAACTGGGCAAGAAAGTTTGTTCTGGAAAAGCACATTAAGGATCCTGAATGGTTTGAACGCAATACAATTCATCTTCATATTCCGGAAGGTGCAACGCCAAAGGACGGTCCGAGTGCCGGAATTACTATGGCAACAACATTTGTTTCGCTTTTTACAGGAAAAGTCATAAAGCCTAATCTTGCAATGACCGGAGAACTTTCCCTTACCGGAAATGTACTTCCTATCGGCGGGTTAAGGGAAAAAACTGTTGCGGCAAAACGCAATAAAATCAAGACAATCCTTATTCCAAAAGCAAACGAAAGGGATCTTGCAGAAATTCCTGAACACGTAAAGGCAGGAATAAAATTCATCCCGGTTTCCAGGGTTGAGCAGGTTATAGAAGTTGTGTTTGGAAAAATCCAGTAAAACAGAATGCCGGTTTGTCAATTGAACCGGCATTTTTTTTGAACATTTTGTCTGTGATGCTAAAATCCGTCAGTTATTAAAAAGAATCAAATCCTGAACCTTGAGCGAAAGCGTAGAGCCGAACTGCTTTTTCTTGGAAGAATCACTTGAAAGGTCTATATCTATTCCCAGTGTTGCAGTTGTAAATCCTTCTGCGGACGCTGTTATTGTAAAGTGAAATTTCTTGCAGATGTTTCCTCGGCCTGCAGTAACAGATTTTGGCCAGAATGAAAATGTACCGTTGGTAGATTTGAATGTATTGCAAGGATTGCTCCATGATGAATCCTGCATCTGAAGAAGGCCGGTCTTATCCTTTATTTCTACGCTTGCATTTACAAGCGGTTCAAAAGTTGCTCCGTTAAGAACGGTCCCCGTAATTACAGGGAAGTTGAAAGAAGGTCCGTCTTCTTCCTGGTCGCCAAGAATTGTCTGAACTGCAATAATCTTGTGATCAGGACGAAGGTTTGTAGCAACCTTTCTTATTCCGTCTAGAACAAGGGCATCTACATCTGCGCTCAGCTGCTTGTCAACAAGAGTCTGTGCAGTGTAAACTGCGCCTCGTCCCGAAACTATATAGTGCGGATGAACCTTATTAAGTACATAACTTGTGACGTCAAGACGGCAGCTTTCACAGTCACATGTAAGCCATTCCGGTCTGTTTTTGTTCAGCTGAGTATAAGTCTGTTCTACTCGTTCTGCAACATATTCTTCCATCAAGTTATGTACGTTCATAAGCTAGTTTCCTCCGTTTCTTGTGTAAGCTGCAAGTCCGCCCTGTTTAAGGATTTCGCGGCTGCGCTTAGCAAGGTCGTTAGTTCCCTTGATTGTCTTTCCGTTGCAGACAATATTGAATTCGCATCCAGTGTTCAATGCTTCTTCAATATTTGTAATCTCAAGAACATCGCCCTGTTTAATTATATCATAGTCTGCCGGATTTACAAAATTCATTGGAATAATTCCGTAGTTGATAAGGTTTGCTTTGTGAATGCGGGCAAAACTCTTTGTAATGATTGCGCGTACACCAAGGTACATAGGTCCAAGAGCAGCGTGTTCACGGCTAGAACCCTGACCGTAGTTTTCACCACCAACTACAACACAGTTAGCAAAGTTTGCTTCTTCACTGCGAGTGTAGAATGTTTCATCAAGGCGTGTAAGAGTGAACTTACTGATTTCTGGAATATTTGAGCGCAATGGAAGAACCTTTGCACCAGCTGGCATAATGTCATCTGTAGAAACATTGTCTCCTGCCTTAAGGCGTACAGGAAGTGTAAGGCTAGGTTCGTAGTCACGGCATTTTGGACATGGCTTAATGTTTGGTCCACGGAGGATTTCTACTTTTTCTGCTTCTTCCTGTGGAAGTGGAGCAATAATCATGCCGCGGTTTGTTGCGCACTTAAGGACGTCTTCGCTTGAAAGACGGCTGTCTTTTCCGTCAAGCATAGATACGCGGATACCTGTTGTGTATGCTGGATCTTCGTAATCCATTGTTTCTGGTTCTGTAAATACACCTGTAACTGCGGCTGCAGCAGCTGTTTCTGGGCTAACAAGATATACGTTAGCATCAGCAGTACCACTGCGTCCCTTAAAGTTACGGTTGAATGTGCGGAGAGTAACACCTTCTGAGTTAGGAGCAAATCCCTGTCCGATACATGGACCACATGCACTTTCAAGAATACGGAAACCAGCTTCAATCAAATCTTCAAGGATTCCAGCTTTTGAAGCCATCAAAAGTGTAGTGCGGCTTCCTGGTGCAATACCAGCTTCTACGCCTGGAGCGATGTGCTTTCCTTTTACGATTGCAGCAACGCTTTCAAGGTCATCAAGAGAAGAGTTTGTACAAGAACCGATTACAACCTGTGTAACTTTCTTTCCTGCAAGACTCTTAACAGTGTTAATAACGTCTGGGTTATGAGGGCAAGCAGCAAGTGCTCCAAGTTCATCAAGGTTGATTTCGATGATTTTATCGTAAACAGCGCCTTCGTCAGCTTTCTGTTCTGTCCAGTCTGAACCGCGTCCCATTGATTCAAGGAATTTCTTTGTTTTTGCGTCAGAAGGGAAGATAGAACAGGTTGCACCAAGTTCTGCACCCATGTTAGTGATTGTAGCGCGCTGTGGAACTGTAAGAGTTTCTACGCCTTCGCCAAAGTATTCATAAATTGCAAGAGTTCCGCCCTTTACTGTTTCGCGGCGGAGAACCTCAAGAATGATATCCTTTGCGCCAACGCCTTTGCGGAGTTTTCCTGTGAGTTTTACACCAAAGATTTTTGGCATTGCAAGGTGGAATGCACCGCCGCCCATTGCAACTGCAACGTCAAGTCCGCCGGCTCCAATAGCGATCATACCGATACCGCCGCCAGTTGGAGTGTGGCTGTCTGAACCGAGAAGAGTTTTTCCAGGTTTTCCAAAACATTCAAGATGAACCTGATGGCAGATACCGTTACCAGGACGGCTGAAATAAAGACCGTACTTTGCAGCAATTGACTGAAGGTAGCGGTGGTCGTCCATATTCTTAAAGTCTGTCTGAAGTGTATTGTGGTCGATGTAAGAAACAGAAAGTTCAGTCTTAACACGTGGAATACCAATTGTTTCAAACTGAAGGTAAGTCATTGTTCCAGTTGCATCCTGTGTAAGGGTCTGGTCAATTTTGATTGCGATGTCTTCGCCTCTTGCAATCGGTTCTCCCTTTACAAATTTTGTGTCAGAGCATGCTTCAGGAACAATGTGATCCTGAAGAATTTTTTCTGCTAACGTAAGAGCCATAATTCAACCTCGTGTTCTATATAAAATTCTAGATAAATATAAATGATATAAAGTTTAATGTGATTTAAGCATTTATTCAATTCAGTATATGGAAATTTAATTGAAAAATGTTATAATATAACGAAATGAAACCGTTGTTCCGTATTTTTCTTTTTGTTCTGATTTCTCCGTTTATTGCATCCTGTTCTGCCGGACATGGAAATGACAAAATTTTTTCTGATACAAATACAATAAAGGAACTTGCTTCCGAGCGGGAAAAGGAACTTCTATGGACACGCGAACTCGAAAGCGTAAGGCTTGTGCTTGATACAAAAAAGAATGCTGCCGTTCAGGACAATATTATTCTTGAGCCGGTTGTAATGCTTGGTGCCCAGAACAGTTCTGGAGTGATTTATCCTGTGCTGGACGGTTTTGGTTCTCTTGATACATCTTCTGTTTCAAAGGACTTAAAGGCTTCTCTTGATAAGGCATGTACAGCAATTTCAAAATGGAAAATTTCAGAACTTAATGTTGAATCAAAGAATGCATATACAGCGGTTCTTTTTAAATACGACATTGAAAATGAATGGAAAAGCAATTTTAAGGCTGCATTTCCAGCCGTAGCAGAAGGTTCTGTTCTTTTTTCAAGCTGGCTGTACGGGAATCCTTTTGCAGAAGACGAAAGCATTCAGATTCCGGTGCGCTTTTTTTCAAAATATGGAACAGTTGATGTCCTTATATTTTTTGCAGCTTCAAGTTATCATATAAATGAAATTCAGATACAGAAGTGGGAGAGAAAACAATGAAATCAAAAGTCTTGTCCGGTATAGAGCGGGAACTGGTTTTAAAATATCTTACAGACGGTAACGTGCCAGTTACCCTTTCTCCAGCTGAAGAAAAAAAAGATTCTGAAGAAATTCATTCACCTGAATCGCGCGTCTATTCTGTCCGCATTGATCCTGAAAACATTTCTGTCCTTAAAGAAGGAATTATTCTTTTGCAGGATGTTCCGGAATCTGTTTCTGAATTCCTTGGAAAATCTGTCCGCGTTGAATTTTATTTTAACCGGCTCGGTCTATATTTTATTACAACTGTAAAGTCTGTAAGTACAGGCCCAGCAATTGTAATTCCAGATTCAATTTACAGGATTGAAGATGTTGAAGTAACCAGAAAATACGATTTTTCTGCAACGCTTTATTTTTCTGTTGTAAAGGCCGATTCCGGATTTCTGTGCGTTCCGTTCAAGGAAGATGAACTTTTTGTACGTCCTATGTGGAGCATGATTCCTCTTGAACAGCAGAAAATTGCAAAAGACTACCTTGAACAGTTTGTTCCTCATGCGCGTAAAAGCGGTAAGGGTGGAAACGGACTTCAGCTTATTTCTGTATGCCGCTATTTTGTTGCAAATGAAGCGCCAAAAGTAGAAGCCGTGCAGGGACGCGTAAAGCCTCTATCAATCCTGTTTATAAACCACGAGCGTATTGTGCTTGGCTTTGAAAAAAACGAAGCCCTTCCTATAAAAGAAGGCAATGAATACGCACTGTCCATGTTTTTCAGCATGAAGGATGCTCCGGCTGTAACGCGCGAAGTTTTTGTTACATGCCGCGTTTCCAGTGTATATGAAATTGAAGGTCTAGATTCTGTTGCTGCTGACTGCGTATTTACATCATTAAAAGAAGAAGACTGCCGCTTCCTTTACGAAAAGGCAACCAGCAGTCTTTTTAACTGAAATCTAAAAAACTAAAGTTCTATTCTTCTGACTGTTCTTCAGAAAGTTCTTTCAGCGTTTCGTTCGGCTTGTTTCCAATAAGGATTGCAATTCCGTGAAGGTACGAAACATTTTCGCAGATGATTTTAAGGATAACCATGACAGGAACGGCCAGAATCATTCCCGTAAAGCCCCACATCCAGCCCCAAAAAGTTAAGCTTACAAGAATTACAAATGGCGAAAGTCCAAGGTTCTGACCTTCAATTCGAGGCTCAATAATGTTTCCCAGTACCATGTTAATTGTTGTCATTCCGGCAAAAACTGCAATTATCGGTACAGGATTAGGGTAGAACTGTATGAGCGCAAAAAGGCTTGTAAGGCCTACAGAAATAATTGAACCGAAAGTCGGAATAAAGTTCATTACAAATGCAATGAATGCCCACATAATTGCAAAATCAAGCTTAAGCGGGTACAGAAGTAAAAAAACAAGAACGCCTGTAGCAAGGGAAATAAAGAATTTTATGGAGATATAGTTTACGGTCTCGCTTACGATTTTCTTCAGGATTATTTGAATCCTGCCCGAAAGCTTACCTTTTGAGATTGCTTGAATGCGTTCCTGTCCGTTTTTCATTTCGATTAAAAGAAAAACAGAAAAGAGCAGTATCATTCCAAGGTTTTTAGTGCTTGAAAGAATATTGCCGGAAAAAGAAACTGCTGTATTCTGCACAAATTCTCTTACCTTTAACTGACTCCACATGTTTTCAAAGAAAGTCTTGTCATCATAAAACTGGATGTTAAAAGTATCTGCAAAAACCTTATAAATTGAAAGAAATCGGTTTTCGTATTTTGAATACTGGGCAAGAATAGTAGTAATGCTTGTTCCGATAATTGTAGAAAGGAGCACCAGGATTACAACAATAATAAGCGCTGTAAGCAGAGTTGCCAGAATCCACGGGATTTTTACTTTTGTGTTCAGGTGCTTTACAACAGGGTAAAAGACACAGCATAAAAGCAGAGATATAGTTACAGGCAGAGTAAAACTTGCAGTAACGTTAAGAATTACTCCTGTAAGTACAGCGGCAAAAAAAAGCATCAGGTAAAATATTTTCTTCTGATAGTCTGTCTGTGGCATAAAAAAACTCCAGCAATTGTGCTGGAGTCATTATAGCATAAAATGATTCGAGTGACTATTTCTTTGCTTTTGGAACGATTTTATCAAATCCACAGAATGGAACAAGAACTGGAGGAATTGTAACCGAACCGTCTTCATTCTGGTAGTTTTCAAGGATTGCAAGCATTGCGCGTCCTACAGCAATTGCAGTTCCGTTCAATGTGTGAACGTACTTGTTCTTGCCGTCGTCATCCTTGTATTTGATGTTAAGGCGGCGTGCCTGGTAGTCTGTACAGTTAGAAGTAGAAGTAACTTCACCGTATTCTCCACCGTTACGTCCTGGCATCCAGGCTTCAAGGTCCCACTTGCGGTAAGCTGGAGCACCAAGGTCACCAGAACATGTATCTACAACATGGAAAGGAAGTCCAAGACCGCTGAAAATTTCTTCTTCAATTTCGCGGAGTTTGTGGTGAAGTTCATCAGACTGTTCTGGAGTTGAATAAACGAACATTTCTACCTTGTCAAACTGATGAACTCGGTAAAGTCCCTTAGAGAACTGACCGGCAGCCCCTGCTTCGCGGCGGAAACAGTGAGAAAGTCCACCGTAAAGGAGTGGAAGTTTTGCTTTGTCAAGGATTTCGCCAGAGTGGTAACCGCCAAGGGTAATTTCAGCAGTTGCAACAAGACATGTTCCTTCTTCTTCAATTGCATATACGTTAGATTCGTTTCCGCGCGGATTAAATCCGATTCCCTTAAGAACTTCTTCGCGTGCAACATCAGGAGTGATGAAAAGTTCAAATCCGTGTTTGCGGAGAGTATTAAGTGCATACTGAATCAAAGCCTGTTCAAGGAAAACGGCTTCATTCTTAAGATAGTAGAATTTAGGTCCAGAAACCTTTGTTCCGCGGTCAAAATCAAGAAGATCAAGTTCTTCTGCAAGCTGAACGTGGTCTTTAGGTTCAAAATCAAATTTGCGCGGAGTTCCGACCTTTTTAACTTCAAGGTTTTCTGTATCAAGTTTACCGATTGGAGCATCCGGGTGAATCATGTTAGGAATCTGACGTGCGGCTTCTTCAAGCTTTACTTCGATTTCTGCAAGTTCTGCATCAACTTTTGCAACTTCTTCCTTGATTTTTTTACCGGCTTCAATAAGTTCAGCGCGTTTTGCATCATCAAGTTTCTGTTTCATTGATTTAGCATTTTCGTTGCGTTTTGTCTGAAGTTCCTGCTGTTTTGTAACAAGGGCAGTGCGTTTGTCGTAAAGTTCAACAACAATGTCTGCATCTGCTGTCATATTGCGGTTCTTAATGTTTTCTTTTACAGCCGCAAGATTGTCTTTTATGAATTTATAATCAAGCATTTTTAGCTCCCGTTTGATTTATATAGTAAAACTTTTGTGCGTATTATTGCAAGTTATATGTAACACCGACTTTTACAGTTGCAGTGATTTTTCCGTCTTTTCCGGCTTCTTTTGTAATTTCATCTTCGTAAATGCTGCTTACAAGACCGATTTTGCAGCCGCTTGCTCCAGAAAGAAGGCTTGCTGCATCCTGTGCATTCTGAATTGCAGAAGTTTTTGCCCTGCGAAGAAGATTTGATTCGTCTGCTACAGAAAATTCTGTTGCTCCAAGTCTTACCTGGTTTCCCGGAATCTTGCAGTCAATTACTGCCGGAACTATTTTAAGGTTTCTTACAGTAACTTTTACAGATCTTTTTGCTTCGTACTGGCTAGAAGGCATGGAAACTGTACATTCAGAGAACTGAATGTCATCTGGATTTACACCGGCATTTTTTACAGCTTCAACAAGTCTGTTTGTAAGAGTGTCGTTGTCTGTTACAATTGATTTTGCGCTCCAGCCTGCTGTAACAACTGTAAAATTAACGGTTGCTGTGTCTGGAACTGAAGAAGCTGAACCTGTACCTGTTACATAAATTGTGCGGTACTGTTCCTGTTCCTTCTGAATGTAGCAGGAAGAAAGCATTATTGCAGAAATTACTGCAATACAGATGCATTTAAAAGTGATTTTCATAATAGGATCCCCCAAATTTTACCTTATATTAATATAGAAACGCTGTAAAAATGTTTTCCGGTTTCTTGCTTTTTCCCAGAACGGGCTTGCCGGATAGTTTTTTACAACAAGATCATAAGATTCAATTGCGTCTTTTATATTCTGAACCGGAGATTTTGCTTCAAGAATCTGCCCCTGAAGGTACAGTCCTTCATCAATTTTTCCGGATGCCTTGTCAAAGAATTTTGTAATTACCTTAAGGGCATTTTCAAAATCTTTCGAATCATACAGTTTTGAGGCAGTTTTTAAAAGTGCCGATTCATTCATCTTTTCAAGTGACTGTTTGGAATAATCGTCTGCCTTTGATATTTCCCGCGGTTTCTGGCTGGAATCCCTGTTTACTGCGGCTGCAGCCGTGCTGCCGGAAGAAACAGGTGCAACGGAAGGAGCCGGTTCCTGCTGTTTTCCGTTAGTTTGAATTGTTGTACTTATTTTTTCCTGTTCAGAAGAGATTTCTGTCATTCCGGCAGAAGTCTTTTCTGACTTGGAGCTTTCCTGTGATTTTTCCTGTGCCTGACGCGCAAGTTCTTCTGCTTCTTTCTGTTCCCTGAGCCTTCTTTTCTGTTCTTCTTTGATTTTGTCTGCCGTTATGGAAACTTTAGGAGGAACTGTTTCTGCATAGGATGGAACGGTAATTGCATCCGGCATTGAAGTCTTAGATTCATCAACAATTACTTCCAGGTAGTCGTCAATGTAATCGCCTGTAAGTCCGTCATTCTTAAAAAAATGAAGGAGGAATTTTCCCGCAGTTCGTGAGCGCAGTGTAAATGTATAGTTTTCTGTGCCCAGTTTTCTGCCGCCAAAAATAAAATTCCTGTTTCTTGAGTCAATGTTTCCTTCTTCGTCAATGTTTCCTTGGTATATCCAGCCTTTGCCCGGATAGACAATGTTTATAAGCTGGTTTTTACCAATTGTAACTGAGCGTGAAGGAGAAATTTCTTTTTTTACAGAAGGTTTTTCTTCTTCCTGTTCTGTAAAGTCAGCATTTGTTTCTGAATCTGCATTTTTCGCATTCGATTCTGCATCAGATGAAGATTCTCTGTTTTCTGTATTTTCTGCACCTGAAGGTTCTGCAGGACTTTCCAATGTTTCCTGAATGCCGTCTGCATCCGAACTGTTTCTGTCTGCTGAAACTCCGTCCTGATTTTCTGCGTTTACAGCTGTATCAGGCTGTTCCTGCTCAGGCTCTGCGTCCTGAACTTCAGGTTCGGCTTCCAGTTCCGGTTCTGCAAAGACTTCTTCAGGCTCTTTTTCCAGTTCAGGAAGAACTTCAAGTTCATCTGGAGTTACTTTTTCTGACGTAATTTCGTCTTCCTGCTGAATTTCATTCTGTAAATCTTCATCGGAACCTTCATTTTCTGATGATGAAGGGGCGTCTTCAGATTCAGAAGAACCGGCTTCCTGTCCTGAAGTAACTTCTTCCTGAGGAATTTCTGTATTTACGGTTTCGTCCTGAATCTTTGGAGTCGATGCACATGAAAATGCAAATACCGACAGAATCAATATCAATCCGAATTTGAATTTCTTTAATTTCATGGAGCTGCTCCAATTATTTCATTTATTATCCTGTCGTTCGCATCGCCCAGCTTTTCAACTTCTTCTCTGTCAGGCTCTGTGAACCACTGTTCAATATCTTCATCCGACCAGTGTTTTTCTGTCTGGCGGCTGGTAACATAGCCATTTGGAACTGCCGGACCGTCCGGCACAAGCAGTGGCTGATCCAGCACCAGTTTTTTGGATTCTATGGCTGCATTTCTTGCCGCAGTTTTTTTGTTTTCAGACATGACTAAAAGAATCAGAAGGAGAACCAGAATAAGAATAAGACCTCCCGCAACCGCAAGCGTCAGCTTACGGTTCTCGTCTATGAGATCCCTTAATTTGTCCAAATATTCCTGCACGTCAATCATTTTTTCTGCAGAATCCCTTTATTTTGCTTCCTGAACTTCAGATTCTGTTACGGAATCCTGCTGTTCGGTTTCATTATTTTCTGTTTCTGCTGCCATTTCTTCGGATGCAGCGGCCTCAGCTGCTTCTGCGGCTTTTTTAGCTTCTTTTGCAAGACGCTTTTCTTCGGCTTTGCGTTCTTCTTCCTCTTTCTTTATGCGCTCAAGTTCTGGATCTGTAATAGTTCCGTCCGGATTATAAATACGCTTAGGAGGCCGCGGAGGTATGTATGCATTTTCTTCCGGCGGTACATCTTCCTCTACAAAACTTTCGTTATCTTTGTCCAGGCGAGCCCCGATCTTAATGTCTTCATCAAGGCGAAGTGCAATGATTTTACTTACACCTGATTCTTCCATTGTGATTCCGAGCATTGTGCTTGCCCCCATTACAGTTTTCTTGTTATGGGTAATTACAATATACTGCGAAACATTTGCAAAGCTTTCAAGAGTTGTTACAAAACTTGAAACGTTCTTGTCATCAAGAGCTGCGTCAATTTCGTCAAGAAGACAGAATGGACTAGGTCGAACCTGATATGTTGCAAACAGTAGTGCAACTGCAGTCATTGTTTTTTCTCCACCAGAGAGAAGCGCAATGCTTTCCAGTTTCTTTCCCGGCGGCTGTGCCAGAATATCAATACCGCTTGTAAGTACGTTCTGCGGATCTTCCAGCCTGAGTTCTGCGCGTCCGCCATTGAACAGGCGTCGGAACATATTGTGGAAGTTCTTCTTAATCTTGTTGTATGTCTCAAGGAACATTTCAGAAGATTTTGACTTGATTTCTTCGCTTACGCGGATAAGGTTATCAAGAGACTTCTGTGTGTCCTCGTAGTTTGCCTTCTGGCGTTCGTACCTGTCTTTAACTTCGTTAAATTCTTCAGGAGCCATAAGGTTTACCTGACCGCATGAACGCAGCTGTTCCTTTGCTTCGTTAAGAAGTTCCCTGATTTCTGCGGTTGGCTTTGTAATCTTAAACATGTGTTCTTCGAATTCCATAAGATCGCGTGAATGCTGATCCTGGAAATTCTGCTTTATGTTCCTGATTTCTGTATCTGCGGAATTAAGTGAAAGTGAAAGGCGCTCAAACTGCGACTGGCACTTCATCTGGTCTTCCTGCATTTTGATGAGCTTGTTTTTCTTTCCGCTTACGCTTGAATTGCTTTCTGCAATCTTTGCGTCAAGTTCCTTTAGTTCGTCTGCAAGCTTGCGGCCGCGGTGTTCTATTTCTGCAAGTTCTTCCTGAATCTCAATGATTTTTTCATTGAGCTCTTCTGACTGTCTGTTCTGCTCGTCAAGTTCTTCATTTGCAGTCCTGAGCGCGTTCTGTTCAGAGACAAGGCTTCTCCTTAAGAGGCTTGCCTGCTGCATGGCGGCCTGAATCTGCGTCTCCATGCGCGCCTTGTTTTCCCTGAGCTTGCTTAATGTTTCCTTGTATTCTTCAATCTTTGCGGCTAAATCTGCATTTTCTTCCTGAAGGCGGTCGTTTTCCCTTGAAAGCGAAGCAATTTTTTCCTGGTTTTCTGTAATTTTCTGGTCAACTGCACGCTTCTTTGTCATGATTCCTTCTGGACTAAGGAATTCTGTGATGAATGCAGGACTTGCTTTTTCGTATTCTGCAAAGGCGTCTTCAATATTCTTTATGAGGGCTTCTGTTTCTGCAAATGCGTCTGCTGCTTCTTTTACAGTTTTTACGGCATCATCGTTTTCGTGCTTTGCGGCTGCATAGTCGCTGTATACGTTTTTGCGTCCTTCTGCATGAATTTTAAGCCTTGAAAAAGCTTCTTCAAGATTTGCCTTTGCCTTTGACATTGCTTCTTCGCTGAATCCGGCACTCTTAAGCTTTGAGTCAAGCATTGTAACAATGTCTTCCGTAAGGGAAGCAAGTTCTTTCTGAAGTTCTTTGCGTGCTTCGTCAAGTTCTGCTGCAAGGGCTTTGTTATCCTGTGTTTTCTTATTGTTCTGGTTTATCTGGATTCCGCAGGCATTTATGTTGTCATTAAAGTCAGAAATGTTCTTTTCTGCTTCTGCAATCTGCTTTTCCTTTGAGTGAAGGTCTGCTTCCTGTTCGTCAATTTCATCCTGAAGATTGTCAATGCTTTCTTCGATTGTGCGGATTCGGATTTCAATTGTAGAAATCTTTTCCTTTAAATTACGGGCGTCTGCGTTGTATTTGTTTGCAAGATCAAGCTTTCCGTTCTTTTCTGTCTGAATCTTGATAAGCTCTGTCTGCATTTCATAAACCTGTCTCTGCATTTCCTGAACTTTGTCAGTATTCTCAGAAATAGTGTTCTGAATTTCTTCGATTTCCTTGCGGATAAGGTCGCGTTTTTTTGTTACTTCTTCAAGTTCTTTTTCGTGGCGGTCTTTATCTGTAATAAAACTTTTAAGCCTTAAAAGGGCAATGTCAAGTTCATAGTTAAAAATGTCTTCCTTGACTTTGCGGTATTTTATTGTTTTTTCTGCCTGAATTTTAAGGCTGTCGTAAGAACGCTTGATTTCTGCCATTGCAACTTCAATCTGTTGCATGTTCTGGCGTGTCTGTTCAAGTTCGCGTTCTGCAATTGCAACTTCTGCCTTTGAACGGCTGATTCCGGCTGCTTCTTCAAAAATATAGCGGCGGTCTTCCGGTTTGGAAGAAAGAATCTGGCTTACCTGTCCCTGTTCCATGATTGAGTAAGATGACTTACCGACACCGGTATCCATAAAGAGCTTGATGATGTCGCGTCCGCTTACTTCGCGGTTGTTAATAAAATACTGCTGTTCACCGGAGCGGTACAGACGGCGTTTTATGGCAATTTCAGATTCTTCCATTGGAAGAAGTCCGTTTTCATTGCTCATTGTTAAAGTTACTTCTGCAACATTAAGGGCAGGACGGCGTTCCGTTCCGTTAAAAATTACGTCAGTTTTTTCTGCGGCACGAAGGTTTTTTACCTTGTTTTCTGCAAGAACCCATTTTATGGCATCTACTACGTTACTTTTTCCACATCCGTTAGGTCCCAGAAGGGCAGTGATTCCATCTGCAAAATCAATATGTGTGCGGTCAGCGAAAGATTTAAAACCAAATATATCTAGACTTTTTAAAAACACAGAAACCTCATCTGAATTCTTTTGTATAAACAAAGAACCCAATTTTGCATTGTCTTACAAGTATAATGAAATGAACTGTCTATGACAATGCATGGTTCCGGACATAAACTTACAGTTCCGGGGAAACAACTTTTCCTTCGCGGATTTCTTTAGGGTAAACTGTAATTCCGAGTCTTTTTTCAAGAAGGGCAAACTGTCGCATTTCGTATTCGTCTCCAATTACAACGTTGATTCCGGTTTTTCCGGCACGCGCTGTTCGTCCTGCACGGTGAATGAAAAAATCCCTGTCCTGAGGCAAATCCATCTGGATTACGTGTGTAATGTTCTGAATGTCCAGTCCGCGGGCAGAAAGGTCGCTCGTAATGAGGATTTTTGCTTTTCCGCTTCTGAACCTGTCTATTGCGGCCTTGCGCTGAACTTTATCTGCTTTTGCATGAAGCGCCATGCAGTCGATTTTTTTATATCTTAACTTTGAGCAGATGTTTTCTACCTGGTCTGCACGGCTTGTAAAGACTAGGGCTTTCCCCGGATTTTCGGCTGTAAGGAACTTGCGTAGTGTGTCAATTTTGTCGCGGTATTCTGCATATATTGCCCAATGGCTTATGTTTCTTTTAAGTACGTCTTCTTCTGGTAGAATTTCTGTCTCAAAATCAGAAAAGAATTTTTTTGTATCTTTGTCAATTGTTGCTGTGCAGGCAATTATCTGCGCTCCTGAAGGAATTTCATTCTTTAGTGCAAGGGTATCGGCTTTCATTTCTTTTTTTACAAGACGGTCGGCTTCGTCAAATACAGCAAACATGATTCTGGCAATTTTAAGTTTTTTAAGCCTTATCAATTCTACAAGTCGGCTTTCTGTCCCGATTACAATTTCCGGTTTTTCTTTTAGAATTTCCAGCTGGCGTTTTATAGGAGCCCCGCCTAAGAAAAGCGCAGTTTTAATGCTAGAAATGCTTTTTACGCTCTGGTTTATCTGTGAAGCAAGCTCAAAAGTCGGGGCTGCAATTACAGCCTTCACAAATATATCTGAAGGATTTGAAGGAACCGGCTGTTCCATAATCTTTTTTAAAATCGGAAGAAGATATGCAAAAGTTTTTCCTGTTCCTGTTTCTGACTGAAAAATTATGTTTTTGCCTTCAATAATCTGAGGAATTACTTTTTCCTGAACCTTTGTTGGTGAAGTAATGTTAAGTTCCTTTAATTTTGATAAAAGCTGCTCTGGAAGCATGGAAAATGAGTTTGTTTCGTTCATATAAAAATTATAGCATGTTGATTTTTTTTGTGCTATAATGGCGGATATGAAAATTGGTATTGATACTTTTGGCTGTGACCATGCCCGATCTGGTTTGGGAACATATTTACTTTCTTTTGCTTCATGCCTGACCGGTTCTGAACCGGCTGAATTTGAACTTTTTGGTGCAGAAATAGACAGATTTACTTATACTTCCGGACAGGATATTGGATTTACGGCAGTTCCTGTTGCAGACAGTCTTAGTGCTCAACGTACATGGCATTTTACTTCTTCCAATAAATTTTCAGTTAATCAGAAATATGATGTAGTTCTTTATCCTGCACCTGAGCGGGTTCTTCCTATCAGCTATAAGGTTCCGGGAATTGCCGTTGTAAATTCTGTTCTTTCTGCTCTTGTGGAAGGAAAAAAAGACTGGATTCAGAAAATTCAGATAAAGCGCGGGCTCTTTAAGGTTCCGAAAATTATTGCCGCAAGCGAATATATCCGCCAGGATTTGATTTCCCATGGAATTGACAGTGAAAAGATTGAAGTTGTCTATAACGGAATTGACCACAAACTGTTTTTTCCGCAGATGAATCTTGATGATGAAGAAGTTTCTATTAAGCCGTTTTCTATCAGAAAGCCGTATTTTATATATGGTTCACGGCTTTCTGGACCGGAAAAAAAGCATATTGAACTTATTTCGGCCTTTTCGGAATTTAAAAAGAGAACCGGGCTTCCTCACAGGCTTGTTCTTGCCGGAAGCGACGGAGACTATTCTGCCATGGTTCATAAAGCTGCGTTTGAATCTCCGTATGCATCAGACATATTCCTTACAGGGTATTTCCCTCACGAAAGCTTTCCGCAGCTTTATTCCGGTGCAGAAGCACTTATATTCCCGGCAGAAAACGAAGGTGTAGGGCTTCCTGTTCTTGAAGCAATGGCAACAGGGGTTCCTGTTGCATGCAGTAATTCCGGAGCCCTGCCGGAAATAGCCGGTGACGCAGCACTTTTGTTTGATTCCAACAATCCGTCGGAATTTTCTGCTGTGTTGGAAAAACTTGCCTCGGACAGAGAACTTAGGGCAATCCTTGAAAAGAAAGGACTTGAACGCTCTGCAATGTTCAGCTGGGAAAATACAGTTTCCAAGACAATAAAAATTGCAGAAACTTTAATTTAATCAAATAAATAAAAAAAACTGCGGTAATCCAGATTCTGGAAAACACGCAGTTTTTTTTAGTACAGGCTGCCTTTATGACGAAAGAGCTTCCTGGCTGTCCATTTCAATGTATTTTGAAAGGTCAATTTTTCCGTTCTTGTTTACGAATTCCTTTGTAATTACAAGCTTTTTATGTCCCTTAATGCTTGGTATTTCATACATTGTATCTGTAAGGAATTTTTCTACAATTGAGCGTAATCCGCGGGCACCTGTTTTCTGCCTGATTGCTTCGTTTGCAATTTCTTCAATTGCATCCTGAGTAAATTCAAGGTCAAGGTTATCCATTGCAAAAGAAGCTTTAAACTGCTTTGTAATTGCGTTCTTTGGCTCTGTAAGGATGTTTACAAGGTCGTCTTTTGTAAGTTCCTTAAGTGCTACATGCATAGGCATACGACCAATAAGTTCAGGAATGATTCCGAACTTTACAAGGTCGTCAGAAGTACAGAGCGAAAGAAGTTCCCTTTGCTGTTCTGCTGAAAGCTGACCTACGTTGGAACCGAATCCCATTGAATGTTCTGCCGTACGCTGCTCGATAATCTTGTCAAGGCCAACAAAAGCACCTCCAAGGATGAACAGAATGTTTGTTGTGTCAATCTGAATCATTTCCTGGTTTGGATGTTTTCTTCCGCCCTGTGGAGGTACACTTGCCTGTGTTCCTTCAATAATCTTAAGAAGAGCCTGCTGTACGCCTTCGCCGCTTACATCGCGTGTAATCGAAGTGTTTTCGCTCTTTCTTGCAATTTTGTCAATTTCATCGATAAAAATGATTCCGCGTTCTGCAGCCGCAACGTCACCGTCTGCTGCATTGATAAGTTTAAGAAGTACGTTTTCAACATCTTCACCAACGTAGCCGGCTTCTGTAAGGGTTGTTGCGTCCGCAATTGCAAACGGAACCTTAAGGCGTTCTGCAAGAGTTTTTGCAAGAAGGGTTTTTCCTGAACCTGTAGGTCCGATAAGTAGGATGTTTGATTTTTCAATCCTTACGTCACCTGTCTTCTGTTCAATTTTAGGAATTGACATTCTCTTGTAGTGGTTATATACAGCAACAGAAAGAACCTTTTTAGCTTCGTCCTGGCCGATTACATACTGGTCAAGGTAGTCCTTGAATTCTTTTGGTGTAGGAACGTCTGTAAGGGCGATTGGAGCAAGTTCATCTTCTTCCTGTCGTAGTATGTCCTGACATACTGCAATACAGTTATTGCAGATGTGAATGTTTCCAGATGGAGCTGCTACCAGTCTTCTTGTCTGATCTGCGGGTTTTCCGCAGAAAGAACAGTAAGGTGTATCACTTCCAAATCTTCTCATTATTTCTTTCTCCCGTTCATTACTTTATCAACGATACCGTATTCAAGAGCTTCGTCTGCTGTCATAAAGAAGTCGCGTTCCATGTCTTCTGCAATTTTTTCGTACGGTTTTCCAGTGTGTTCTGCAAAATGACGGATTGTAAGTTCCTTAAGGCGCTTGATTTCCTTTGCATGGATTGCAATGTCTGTTTCCTGACCTTCAACTCCGCCCCAAGGCTGATGAATCATTACGCGTGAAGAAGGAAGGGCAAAACGCTTTCCTTTTGAGCCGCCTGCAAGCAGGAATGCGCCCATGCTGGCTGCCTGTCCAAGACAGATTGTCTGAACAGGGCACTTTACGTACTGCATTGTATCATAAATGGCAAGGCCAGCTGTTACTGAACCTCCCGGTGAATTGATGTATATGCTGATATCCTTTTCTGGATTTTCTGATTCAAGGTAAAGGATCTGAGCTACAACAAGGTCTGCTGTTGCGTCGTTTATTTCTCCGTCTACAAAAATAATTCTGTCCTTTAAAAGACGTGAAAAAATGTCATAGGAGCGTTCGCCGTTTCCGCTTCTTTCTACAACGTACGGCACTAATGTATTCATCTGTTCGTTCATATAAATTCCTTATATTACTAATATAATGGTTTTATGGGCAGAATGTCAAAAAAAAAGGGAACGTACAGCGTACATTCCCTTTTTGTCGCTTAAAAAGTTTTATTTTGCAGCAAAAAGATCTGCGAATGAAACCTTGTCACCTTTAGAAACTTTTACTTCCTTGTAAAGTTCTTCGTAAAGTTTCTGTTCTTTAGTATCGTCAATGAGCCATTCCTTTGAGCGTGGATCTGAATAGTGTTTCTTTACTTCTTCAATATCCATTCCGCCTTCTTCTGCAATTTCCTTGTATTTAGCTTCAATTTCTTCTGGAGTTACAGAAATATTCTTTGCTCTGAGGAGGCTGTCTACGATGATTCTGCTCTTAAGCATTTTTTCGCTGTCGCCAGTCCACTGTGTAAGCATAGCTTCTTTTGTCTGACCAGAAGCTGTAATCATTTTTTCAAGCTGTTCTGGGCTTGTCTGGAACTGCTGAGCCATCATTCTCCAGCGTCCGTCAAGTTCTGCGGCAAGCATAGATGCAGGGATGTCAAACGGATTCTTTTCTACAAGCTGTTCAAGAAGAGACTGGCTCTTGATTTCTGCGATTTTGCGGTTCTTTGCTACTTCGATGTTTCTCTTGATGTCAGCCTTAAGGTCGTCCAAAGTCTTGAATTTTTCGCTTACATCCTGAGCAAGATCGTCGTCAATAGCAGGAAGCTGGCGTGTCTTGATTGCATTTACTGTAACCTTGATTTTTTTAGAATCCTTTGTGAATTCTTTTGTATCGCCTTTTTTCATGCCTGTTACTTCGTCATCGATTCCATAAACATCGTCGCCTGCGCCGATTGTAAATACATATCCGTCGCGCTTAGTTGTTTCTTCACCGTTTTCGCCAAGTTCAACATCGTTGATTGTTACGATGTTGTCTTTTTCTGCCTTTTCATCAGCTTTTTTATCCATAACGATTGCATTGCGTTCCTGGATAGCCTTAAGTTCGTCATCGATTTCCTTGTCGCCTACAGTAACCTGTGGTTCCTTTACTTCGATTCCTTTCATGTCTTTTACTTCAACTTTTGGGAATACGTCGTATGTAACAGAGTAAACAAGGTCTTTTGTTGTGTCGAATTCAGGAACTGTGTCCATTACCGGCTGCTGGTATGGAAGAGGGCGGTTTTCTGTTTCTTTTTCAAAAATTTCGTTCAATGAACTGTCAATAATTTCGCTCAAAGCGTCAGCCTTGATTGCATCACCATATTTGCGTTCCAGAACGTTTGCAGGTACGTGTCCCTTGCGGAAACCAGGGATCTGAGCGTTCTTTACGTACTTTCCTACGATAGAGTTGTAGGAATCCTGTACATCTTTCTTTGCGATTGTTACTGTCAATTTTACAGCAGATTTTTCAAGACTAGTGAATTCTGTGGTGAGTTTCACTTTGAGCTCCTTAAAACAAAATTAAAAAAAAAGCGATTAAGTTGCCTTAATCGCTTTTTGAATTAGAGCGGAAAACGGGAGTCGGACCCGCGACATCCACCTTGGCAAGGTGGCGCTCTACCACTGAGCTATTTCCGCAAAAGTTTGGCGTTTACCGG
>Ga0256407_10003586_pt1 | contig 27362 bp, 18 predicted proteins | sample RumenRJG_04DNA_FD_193489 | JGI IMG/M metagenome (GOLD analysis project Ga0256407, IMG submission 193489) | Bovine rumen microbial communities from Lethbridge, Alberta, Canada - RJG_04 | ecosystem: Host-associated > Mammals > Digestive system > Stomach > Rumen | place: Canada: Alberta... | reverse complement strand
TACATTATCGAGATAGACGGAGTAGGAAGCATCCTTTCCATCTATGAAAATGGTGTCAATACGATCAAGTTTTCCATCAACCTCCTTGCTGAGAAATACTTTATAGCCTTTCACTACGGGCTCGTGGCCTTCAACAACATGGATGTTCAGGTTAAAATCGCCCGAAGCGGCATCCTTTTCCTGTTTGCCGACACAAGACGTGAAGATTGTCATTCCAAACACGTTCAGGCATAATGCCATCAAGATAAAAAATAACTTTTTCATTGTTGTTTTGTTGAATGATTGTTTTTTCTTTATAGGTTTTGCGCCTACAAAGTTATACATACTTCCCAAAATAAACAAGAAAAAATGCAAGAAAATGAGTCCCCTCCCACTATCTTTCCGACAATGAATGCCGAATCCGTACGGAAGAACGGTTCTTTCTCTTGTCCCATTGCCATCATTGTGACAACAGCCAGCACGAAAGTGATAATTGTTCTTTTCATATTGTTTGTTTCTTTGTTTTCGATTGCAAAGTTAAACATTTTCATTCATTTCTTGATTGGTTAGATCTGAATATTTGGTTATTCTTCCCTTAATGCTTCCACAGGTTTGGTTCTACAGATGTTCCATGCAGGGATGGTGATGCCGATGCTCACCACGATGAGGATAACGAGATATACAATACCTGCGAGGATGCAGAAATGGAGAGGCTTGTCTGCCACCCACGTCGGGTCGGGCTGACATTGAGGTAATTGCGGATTAATGCAGAGCGATCCGAGCCCTGTCTTCACATAGTTGAGGTAGAGGATGCTGGTGATGATCATGCTGAGCGTAGTCAGCACGAAGCCTTCTGCGAGGAACATCCCCATAATGCGCCATCTGGTCGCTCCGAAGGCTCGCATGATGCCCGACTCTTCCGTACGTCGCTTGGTCTGCATCCAGAAGGTGCCGATGACACCCAAGCAGAGGTTGATAAGGAAGAACAGGGCTGTGGCGACAGAAAGGTTGAAATCGTATGAGAGCATGGGCGAAGCAAACTGATTCTTAGAGGTCGCTATGTCTTCGTAAGGTGTGAAGGAGACGATGGCAAGACCCTCGGAGGTGAACTGCTGAAGACGAAAGTTCTGTTCCTCGACAAATCTCCGCACGTCCACATCTGGCTTCAGGCGGATGACGAGCTGGCTATGGGCATAAACCAGGGGGCAATCAGGGGTGCCCCAATAGACGCGCCAAGTGTCGAAGGAAGTATCTGACACGTGAACATCCTCCACCACTCCTTGGATGTAGCTGCTTGACACCCAATCATCAATCTTATCATAAGTCAAGATCACTCTATGATCAATCTCTTTACCGATGGCGGCTTTGGCAGACCCATAGAGACGCTCGGCAAGGGAGCGGCTGATGACCACACCTTCATCTGATTTCGAGAGTTCTTCTACTGTCGGACTTCCCTCTGCAGCGTGAATGCCGTAGGTTTCAAAGAAGTGCTCGTTCTTCATGTAGACGGTTTCATACACACGAACGGAATCGTCTCCATAAAGATATTGTGCACCCACATTATCGACACTGTGAGAGAACATGTTACGAGGAGCCAGTAAGCCTTGGATGGGGTAAAGGATACATACTTGTTCCACCTCGTTTATTGCCTGCAACTTCCTTTTGAGGACATTGATCTTCTGACGGAATACTCTATCCACATTGTCACTTTCATACCACCGAATATCAGTGGGGGCGGTATGTGCCACCACCAGTCGTTCGCAGTCAATGCCCTTTGGCAAACTCCTATAGTACATCCTCACGGCAATAGGGTCGAGTTGTTTCCAAGCCACAAAGCACACGAGGACAAGTTCGGCCAGTAGCCATACGTTCTGAGCACGTTGGCTCCAGAGGTTCTTGAATATCTGTTTCATCTTTTATGGTATAACGATTCGACAATTGGATTCTTGAGGCTGAGCCAAGCAGGAATGACGGCTGCCATCATGTTGACGATGAGGCAGACCGCAAAGGCGATGAGGAAGATGAAGGGTGAGAAAAGCATTTCCCCCTCAATGGTTGGTTCGGGCATGATGGTGAGGTGGTTGCTGACGGCAAAGAACACCCACGAGCGGAACACATAGAGCAACAGCCACGTGATGACCAAACCGACGATGCCGCCACAAAGGGTCAGCACCAGATTCTCCATGATGACCTGATGGAGCAGTTCACGACGTTTGGCTCCAAACGCCTTGCGAACACCCATCTCTGGCAGTCGGCGTTTCATTCGTGCCGCCACCAGCCCACTCAGATTGAGGGCAGGCACAAGCAGCAGCACTAACACTTGTGGAAACAGGGAAAGAAGGATGTCCTTCCATGAAGAGAGCGTCCTGCCACCCGACATTTGTAGTTGGGCATGAGGCAATATTCTGTTTTCGAAAGAATAGTCTAAGTTCTTGCTGCTGACACTTCGCTTGTGGGCAATCTCCTCCAGCTCCTGCTTCAGATCGGCAAGGCTACATCCTTCTTTCAACACGATGGTGATCATATTGGTGGCATCGTCGGTGGGCATGAAAAGTTGACCGAAACTCTGTTCCGCAATGGACGAGGTCGGTTCTACCACGCCTACAATGCGGAGGTCGTCGCCTAAATTGAGCACTTTGCCGACGGGGTTAACTCCCTTACCAAACAGTTGCTCGGAAATGTCTTGGCTGATGATGCAGATGGGTGAAACACTGTCCGTTGGTGCGAAAGGTCGACCATAAACGAAATTGAAGTGATAGACCTTGAAGAAATTGGCATCCACCAATCTCTCCACTACAGGAACAGGCTTGCTGTCCTTGTTCCAGACGTATGCTTTGTCTCTGTGGAAATCATCCATTTTAAGGAAGGTCGTGAACACTTCCACACTCTTCAGCGGACAGAACCATTCCTTCACCTCATTGGGAAAGTAATATTTTGTTGGTTCTTTGAGTTTATATCCGTTTTTGGGAATCTCCAACATCGGCAACACATACACCGTCCTGCTTCGATTCACTTCTGGCTCGATGTCCGCCAGTTTCGCGTAATACACCACAGCAATCACCATCGTGAAGGCAATCGCCAACGCTGTGCCCGCAATATAAATGGCGGAGAACAGCCGCTCCTCCTTCATCATGTGGAGAGCTTGACGCACGTAAATCAATAATTTATTCATATGTTAGTTTGTTCGTTTGTTAGTTGTTTGGTTTGTTAGGAGCTAATCTACCACTCACTAATCTACTATTCACTAATTATGTACAAAGAACGTGCCAGAAGCATAACTCATTGATAATGAGTCTTTGCTTTCGGCACAAGTGTCCATTATCGGACAGTCACGTGTCCATTTCTGGACAGTTACATAATTATTTGTTGTTTTATTTGATTATTCTCGAAAAAGTTTTGTACCTTTGTGCCCAAAAGTATGAAATCATTTAATCATCATGAACTATGACTTTCCTGAATCAGTTTCACAAGGAAGTGACGGAGCGCAAGATGCGGAAAATAGCCGAATCGCAAAAATCGCCGATGAGCTCCGCCGACGCTGCCAACTACATGAAGCGCAATCTGGAACTGGCCAAGCAGATGGAGGTCGAGAATAGCCAATGCCACCCCTGCCACACAAATTATGATTGACACCTATATGGCAGCCCTTGGCTTTGAGAAAGCGGACAGCGTGGGACGCTTCTCCAATGGTCGCTATATCGTTTGGGATGTCATACCTCGCAACGTATTGGTTGATGCCGAAGGGGACATCTTCGTGGTTGACGCTGAAATCAAGAGCCTCTGATTCAAAAACAGCTGCTACGCCTTACAAAACAGTTTGCATCCCTACACAAAATAAGTTTGTACGCCATCTAAACTTCGTTTTACGTCGAGAAACGTACGTTTTACGACGTGAAATATACGTTTTACGTCGAAAAATATACATTTCACGTCGTAAAATATAGTTTATAGAGGGGAGAAACATGTTTTACACAAGGGAGAAACATATTTTGAACGGCGTTGGAATGAATATTTTTATTAATTATACTATCTGCTTGAGAAAACCTATCATTTCTTCTTGTTCTTCTTTTTAGGCTTGTCGAACTCTGTCCAGACATCATAATATTCTTGCATGCTCATGCAAGTTCCTGCATAGTCCTTCATCTGTTGAGGGGTCAGCTGCACCTTCTTGTCATAAACAACCTCACCGTTCTTCCAACTCTTCATGGAGGGCCATTCCACAGGAAGCCACATGTCGCCCTTCGTGTCAAGCACCAGAAGGTTGTAGTCGTCGCGGCAATTGTGGATGAAGAGGGAGATGTCCTCATGAAGGTGAGTATTTTGGTTCATCACGAAGTAAGTGTTGTACACACCTCTGGAGAATTGCTCAGGCACAATCTGGTCGGGATAAAACTCATAGAACGTGTGGGGGTGACGGGCAAGATATCCCCATATAGCATCCGTCAATTGACGAAGCACGGACTGCATCTGTTCTCTCGAGTGCATGGTATAGACCGTGCCTTGGGTTTCCGAATAGGGTTGACCGGCAGGGGGCACCGAATCGGGCAGATCGACAAAGATGTCCATCGGCGTCGCCTCACGCCAGATGCACATGTTGTTCTCGCCATATTGGTAAGTGGGTTTCACTTGACACTTTGTATCGTGGCTGATGTAGAAGGAACGGCGTTCTATCCCTTTCTGCGACAGAATCGGTTTGATGAGTTTAGCGAAATCTTTCCTGTCCAGCAGTTCATGTGTCTTGTTCCAAACACTGTCGGGAGTTAATTCATACTCAAATGCCCCGTATCCTTTCTGACGAAATGCCGAGGCGGGTATCCCTGGGATTTGGAATGGGTAATGATGGAAATCGACTCTTTCTGATGCCTCTTCAATAGGTTCTGCACCGATGGTATCCAACCGTACGTCCCCTGTCTGATAGTTTCCCAATTCAATATTGTACCAAACGCTGTCCTGGTGCTCCCACATATTGGTGCGTGAAGGTTCGACCAGATTTGAAAGAGATTTGCAGGTACTGACAACAGCATCATACACTTGTTGTGCCTTTGCCTGCTTCCGCTGATAGTAGGCTTGAAGTGTGCGCATGGTGGAATCCTTTTGCTCATCACCCGTTTCCTCCATGACGGGAAGATCGTAAAGATCACAGTCTATGCGGACCTCCTTATGGTGCTTCCCATCATATTTGTATTGGGTCTGCACCACATCGCCTGACGACCTGTAATACTCCACGTCCTCATCTTTTGTGATTTCTCTCACATAACTGACCAAACTGTCAATGTTCAACACGTTCCCCACACCGCTGTAGATGTCAGTGGAGGTGAGCGCCCCCGTGTTCTCTGGTGCAAGGTTGTAGCACGATGTGGCAGTTGCCACGATCAGCAAGGCGAGTGTTGCCTTCAAATAAGTTCTTTTCATAGATGTTATTTGTCAATTGTTATTGTTTGTAATTTGTGGCAATGCAGAACTTCCCAGCCCTGCATACCTAATGATGGAATATTCTTCCTTTCTAAATCTTTTATTAATTCACTATTTGCCATGAAGAAAACATGCTATTTCTTGTCCTTCTTTTGAGGCTTGTCAAACTCTGTCCAATGTCCAAGGGTGTATTGATCCGATGCTCCGAAACCAACATAATCCAAAGGTGTGACAAGTTTCTTGTCTTCATCCTGAACAAAGGGGCTGAGTTTGTCTTTCTTTTCATAGATAATCTGCCCGTTTTCCCAACTCTTCATGAACGGCCATTCTCTGGGCAGCCATAGGTCGCCTACCGTATTAAGCACTAAGAGGTAATAGTCCGTGAGATAATTATGTATGAGAATGGTGCAATCTTCCTGAATGGTGGTATGCTGCTCCATGGTGAAGTAGGGTTCATAGTATCCACTTCCAGAAGAATACCGCCCCCATCTAGGCATCGTGACGTCGGGATGGAACGAGTAGAACAGATGGGGATGCTGGTCAAGATATTTCCAAATCGCCTCGTTCAACAGGTGAATCACTTCTTCGGCTTGTTCTACGGATTGCAGCTTGTAAACCGTTCCTTTTGTTTCAGAATCAGTCGTCAGTTGGTTATATGTTCTGTATCCCACCCGTGTGTAGCTGTAGTTTCCCATTTCGGGACCTACGGGACAATTGATGTCACGCCTGATATAGATGTCACGCTTCTCAATGCCTTTTTGATTGAGGATAGGCTTGATGAGTTTGGCAAACTCTTTCTTGTTGATGAGCTCGTGCGTTTCGTCTGGGACGCTGTCGGGCGTGTAAGTATAGAAAAATGTACCAAACCCTTTCGTTGCTAACATCGCTGTTTTCTCGGGGTCTAATCCGTTATACCGAGTTGGTAAATCATCGTCATAATAGAATCTGACGATTTCGGGGGCTTGAGAAAAGGATGTGCCTCTGCGTCCATTCCATCTTGTCAGCGTGTCTCCTTGAGGATATTCCCGTAGGGCAATGTTGTACTGTATGCTGTCTATACCATCATGGTGGGATTCCCACATACTGCTGTTGGAGGCATCCACCTCATGAGACAACGATTTGCACAAGTTCACCAAAACATCATATACATGTTGTGCTCGTTTTTCTCTTTCTTGCTGATATTCGTACCATTCATGAAGAAGAGAATCTGTGGAGTTTCCTATTTGGAGGTAATCCATTTCAGGTTTTCTATATAGGTCGCAATCGATGCGAACCCGTTTGGTGTGTTTACCATTGTACCGGTATTCTGTTTCCACAAGACCCCATGTCGATGGGCTGTAATTCGTGTGGTGCTCTAAGTCGATAGACCTTATGTAATCCACCAAACTGTCAATGTTCAACACGTTCCCTTCGCCCCTGTAGATGTCGGCAGAGGTGAGCATCCCCGTGTTCTCTGGTGCAAGGTTGTAGCATGAGGTGGCTGTTGCCACGATCAGCAAGGCGACTATTGCCTTCAAATAAGTTCTTTTCATCTTGTTGTTTATTGTTTTTGATGGAGTGATTGGATAGCTTCCATATTGATGAAGCGATATTCTAAGGAGGAAAAGCTTTCCTCTACTGGCTTCTTCATCGCTGGTGTGGCAAAGGCGCTCAGCGCGACAATGATCAGGGGAAGGATATAGAGCACTTTCATCTGCATCCAGGGATTGGAAGTCTTGTGCATCATCGCAATGCGACGTCTCACAAGGCTGTGGCTGAAGCCGTTGGCAAGGGAGATGGAACTGGTGTCGATGGCCTTGCGGATGAGCAGGTTCTGATATTGAGAAAGCCTCACTCCCTGTTGCAGCACATGATGGTCTGCCTCATATTCGTGGACATCGCGAAGGCTTGTCCCCAGCAGATAGACAAAGGGATTCCACCATTGCACCACCTGAACAAAGGTGAGTAAGAGAATGTCGAGGGAATGGTGATGGAGAATGTGCCCCTTTTCGTGCAGGAGAATCTCATGGCGATGTTCGCTGTAATCCCTCTGGCTGATGACAATGCGATTCATCCAACTGCATGGAGCGATGTCATCGGAGTGGCAGTAGATGATGAAGCCATCCACTTGGTCTTTCCACAGACAGCCTCGACGCATCAGAAAGCCCATACGGATGAACTGCCACAAGCGGAACAACAGCACCAACAACATACCCACAAAGCAAAGGACGCTGAGGATGGTGTACCAAGACCACGAACTGTCGTAGGGGGCATCAGGAGCAACCTGTTCACGTATCTCCATCGGCACAGGAGTTGTCACCTCCATCTTCTCCGCTGCTGGCTTACTCACTGCCACCACTTGCTGATGCACAGCATGGGTGACAAGCTGCTCCTCTTCTGCCAACGAGGGGAAATTGCACAAGGGCAAGAGTAACGACAGCCCCAGTATCGTCAGCAACGTGAAGCGGTTAAGACGGAAGAAACTCTCCTTGCGCAGCATCAGCGTGTATGGCACATAAAGCAATGCCAACACAAACGCCGATTTGATGGAATACAGGAATAATGCGGTCATCATAACGCACCTCCTTCTTCTTCCAACATTCCCAACAACTCGCGAATGTCATCAGCCGAAAGGTTCTCCTCCTTGACAAAGAAGCTGAACATCGACTTGATGCTGTTGTCGAAGAAGTTCTTCTTCACTTCTTTCATCGTCATGCGAGTATATTCGGCACGCGTGACCTTCGCCACATACCATTGTGTCTTCCCCTCGCCTTTGTTCTTGAAGTAATCCACAAAACCCTTTTCATAGAGCACCTTCAGATAGGTGGCAATGGTGGTGTAGGCTGGCTTGGGCTCTTCGTAATGCTCCAAGATGTCCCAAGCGCAAGCGGAGTGATTGATGTCCCACAGGATGGACATCAGCTGGAACTCAGCCTTCGTGAGTGTGTTCTCTTTTCTTTTCATACGCTTATCCTTTTAGGTTTCTGGCTGCAAAGTAACGGCAAAGAAAGCAATCTCGCAAGACTTCGATATCGAAATCTTGCGAGAAAGAAGCGTTTTTAACGTTTATTCTTAGAAATAGAGGGAGGCACCCTTGACGACTACGAGGAGGAAGAGTCACTTTCCCGGAATTTTGCAAATTATGGGAACACGATAGTGAAGCGAGTGAGGCCATCGTCGGGGTTGGTGAGGAGGGTGAAGGTGCAGCCGTGTTTGGTGAGGATGTCGCGGATGAGGAGGAGACCAAGTCCTTGACCTTGGGGCTTGGTGGAATAGAAGGGGGTAAAGATGTGTTGGGCGACTTCTGGCGAGATGCCCCGACCGTTGTCAGTGATGGTGAGGGTCTTGGGAACGGTGGTAATGGTGATTTCGCCTTTGTCGGTGATGCTCTCAATGGCGTTCTTCACGATGTTCACCAGTGCCTGTTGGAAGAGGGTCGTGTCCAGATGCACAGGGATAGCCTCATCGGTCAGGTGGAAGGTCAGGTGGATATGGTGCGTCTGGCAGAGACCTTCGAGGAAGGAATGACAGGCTTCCACTTCTTCGCTCAGGTCGCAGAGCGTGAGTTGAGGTTCTGGAATCTTCACCACATTGGCGAAACGGGTGACGAACTCTGCCATCTTCTGGGTACGTTCGCGACTGGCATCCAGCGCCTCTTTCGAGGTGTCGCTATGAAGTTCTTCCCCAATAAGATCGAGCGTGCTCACAATCCCTGCCACATTGTTGTTCACCTCATGGGCAATCATACGAATCACTTTCTCGTAAGCCACTTTTTCTGCCTTCATCACCTCGGAAGTCAGCGACTCGATGAGGAAGAAGGGGTGCTGGTAGCCGCGATCGAGGAAAGAGAGGTGGGAGAGGTGATAGATTTGGGAGTTGCTCAGTCGAAGGGTCGTATCTTCGCCCAACGGCAGGGTCTTCATCGCCTCCGAGATGGCAGGCGTGAGCATCTTCTGGGCAGCAGGGTTCATGGATTTGACATTGCCTGAGAGGTCGCACAGGATGACACCCATCGGCGAAGCATCAATGAGCAGGTTCAGGAACGAGTTCTGTTCGTCCAAGCGCAGGTGCTCGTTGCGCAATCGGGTGATGAGGGCATTGAAGGTCTTGACAATCTCGTCCGTCTCCTTCTGTCCCGACGGCGCAAGCGTGGTGCTCATGTCCTGATCGCGCAGCAGTTCCATACCACCGGTCAGCGTGTCGATGGGACGGATGACCTTGCGATAGAAGACCACCAGAAAAATCAGCACTACCACCAGCATGCCCTCCGCCACGTAGAAGATGGTGGGGTGAACGTTGAACGTCAGCCTCATCAGCAGGGCAAACAAGCCAACGATGAGGAGGGAGAGCAGGAGGAAGTAATACGTTATCTTCATTTCTTCAATTATTCAATCGCATCTTTCAATTTTCAATTTTCAACTTTCAACTTTCAACTTTCAAAGTCCATGCTTTTCTATCTTGCGGTAGAGTGCCCCACGACTGATGCCCAGTTCCTTCGCCACCAGCGAGAGATTACCACTGTGCTTCTCGATGGAAGCGGCAATGGAGGCACGTTCAATTTCTTCGAGCGTAGAGCCCGACGGGACAACCGTTGAGAGACCAACGCCAGAAACGGAACAGGGCTGAGATGCAACGCCAACAGAGGCGGCGAAATCAGCAGCAGAGAGTTGGGCGTCGGGGTTGAGGAGGAGCGTGCGTTCCACCAGATTCTTCAGTTCGCGGATGTTCCCAGGGAAGGGTAAGGTCTGAAGGAACTGGATGGCGTCCTGCGATGCTGTGGCAACGGGGAGTCCATTAGCAGCACAAGTCTGACGGATGAAGTGATCCACCAAGAGAGGGATGTCTTCCTGTCGCTCACGCAGCGGCATGAGGTGCAGGTTGATGAGGTTGATGCGGTAGAAGAGGTCTTCGCGGAAGGTCTTTTCGTTGACCATTTGACGAAGGTCGGCATTGGTGGCACACACCACACGCACATCAGCCCGTCGGGTCACGCTGTCGCCCAGCACTTCGTAGGTCTGGTCTTGGAGCACACGCAGGAGTTTCACCTGACTCGCCAGTTCCAGCTCACCTATCTCATCGAGGAAGATGGTGCCGCCTTCTGCCAGTTCGAAGCGTCCTGTGCGGTCGTTCTTGGCATCGGTGAACGAGCCCTTCTTGTGTCCAAACATCTCGCTCTCGAACAGAGACGTGGAGATGCCACCAAGATTCACCTTCACAAATGGCTTTCCTGCCCGTCGGCTCTGTTCGTGGATGAACTGGGCAATGAGTTCCTTGCCCGTACCCGACTCACCCGTAATCAGCACAGGCGCATTGGTTTGTGCCACACGTTGGGCTGTAGAAAGGACGGAAAGCAGAGAGGGAGAACTACCTATGATGGTAGAGGAACATGAGGAGGCTTGATGTTCTGACACCGCTCTTGCCCCTTGCTCCTTACCTCTCGCCCCTAAAAGCGTCAGCGCTGTCTCAATACGATCCATCAAGACACCATTGTCCCAGGGTTTGGTGATGAAATCAAAGGCTCCGTTCCTCATTCCCTGCACAGCGAGGTCGATGGTGCCCCAAGCAGTCATGAGGATGACGGGAATGTCGGGTCGAAACACCTTCACCTGTTTCAGCAGCGTAAGTCCTTCCTCACCATCTGTGGCAAGGGTATAGTTCATGTCCATGAGCACCAACTCCAGTTCGGGATGGTTGCGCACCACCTCCATCGCTTCTGCAGGATTCTCAGCACGCATCACCTCATAGTTGTTACGTTCCAGCAACAGGGTCAGCGCCACACGGATGGCTCTATCATCGTCAACAATCAGAATCATATCGTTGTAATTTTTTGCAAAGATAAGAAAAAGTTTAGAGGTTAGAGGTCAGAGGTTAGAGATTTTTCACTCACTAATGCGAATCTTCTCTTTTCCTTTGAATTTCTGCATATCACTCACGACTACGCTGTCTCCCTCTTCCAATCCACTGATGACCTCCACATAGTCGTAGTTGCATTCGCCCAAACGGACGGTACGAGGCACGAGGGTCTGAGCATCTTTGTAGATGAACAAGGTATAGTCGCCTGCCCCTGTGTAGTAGGAGCCGTTGCGGATGCGCAGGATGTCTTCCTTGATGCTGGTGATGACGAAGACCTCGACCTTCAAGCCCGAGCGTAACTTCTTGTGACTGGGGTCATCCATCGTGACGGTGAAGGTGATGACACCGTTCTGGCTGAGGGGTGTGACGGTGCTGATGGTGCCGAAGAGACGTTCCTTGCCGATCTTGACAAGCACACGTCCACCTGCCACCACACGGTCGGAGTAGGAGTCGGCAATGTCACAATCCACCTTGAAGTGAGTGAGGTCGCTGATCACAGCCACTTTGGAGCCTGCCCCGACGATGCTGCCAATTTCAGAACAGATGTAGGTGAGGGTTGCCTTGCGTGGTGAACGGATATTGGCGCCATCGAGGGTGCGACGGGTCTCAGAGAGTCCCTTCTCGAAAATGCCGTTCTGGAGCTGCTGCATCCGCAGGTCAGCCTGACGCATCCGCACTTCGTTCTCATACTGCTGTTTGAGCTGGTGAAGCTGCAATTGTGCCGTGCGCAGGGTCGTTTCGGCTTGGCGCACACGGTCTTTGGTGCCTGAACCAAGACTGTCGAGGTATTGCTCATTGCGGAGCTGTGCCTCCAACTGCCCCAGCTTCATCTCCTCCACTTCTATCTGCATACGTCGGTCACTCAGTTGGGTGGCGATGCTGGTGGAAAGTTGCACCTGTTGCTGATGACGGATCTCCCGTTCGTCGAGGGCTTTGGAATAGTCGGTCTGTGCAGACTGGAGGTCGAGCCGCAAGAGCGGTGTACCCACATCGACGGTATCGCCGCTATGGGCATAGACTTCAAGGATTTGTGCGCTGATGGGGGAGATGATGACTTCCTCGAAGGCAGGAACAACCTTGCCTGTAGCGGTCACACTCACATCAATCGTGCCCCTATCCACCTGCGAAGTGATCAAGCTCTTCTTATCGACTGAGGCCATCATCAGTACGCCAAGCCATATCGCCACACCCAAGACTACTGCCACGATGAGGGCATACTTACCTATTCTCACCATTCTTCTTTTGCGTTGCACGCTGACAGGAATGGCTCTGTCCATCGTCTGATTGTCTGTTTTCATCTTACAATTTTGTCAAAGTCCACGTTGATGTTTTGGTTCCGTTCGAAGTCCCATAGGGTGATGGAACGCAACTGATAATAATAGTACCAATAGTTGAAGAGCTGGGCAAGCCGATTCTGGCGTGCCTCGTCTTTGGCTGTCTGTGCATCGGAGAGTTCGAGGGTGGAGATGCTGCCTATCTTGAAGGTCTCCACATTGGTGTGGTAGCGCCGTTGGGCAATGGTGTCGGCTTCCTCGGCAATGCGGAGCTGCTGGCGCTGGTGGTTGAACTGCTCGGTCAGCACGAAGAGGTTCTGGTTAAACTCCTGTGACTGCTGCCGCACTTGGTTGCGCACAATCTCACGGTTGCTCTCTGCCACTTTCACCTGTCCTCGACGTTTGCCCCAATCGAGCAAGGGCAAGGACACACCCACCTGCACCACTTCCTTGCTCAGCAGGTCACGATAAGCCTCATTCATTCGTGAGGCTGTGCCTGTATAACCCACCTGTGCATAGAGGGTGACACTCCGCTGATTGCCCTTCGCGTAGGCCACTGAGTAGTCGGCTTCGAGTTGGCGGCGACGCATCGTTGTGGCAAAGGCGTTGTTCTCCAAAGCGTGGTTGAGCACGTCCTGATAAACCAACGTCACTTCGGGTATCTCTTCGGGTACGATGGGCAGGATGTCTTCCTCCACATCAAGAAAGGCTTTCAGTTCAAACATTCTTGCCTTACGACTGCTCTCAGTAGAGGTGAGTGACGATTGGGCGTTCAGCATATTGAGTCGCATCTGCAAGACATCGTTCTGGCTGATCGTGCCCATCTCACGCTTCGCTTTCGCCACCTCATAAAGTTTCTCTGCATTCTGCAAGTTCTGTTCAGCGATATGTACGTTCTCATTCGCCAACAAGAGGTTGAAGAACAGACTGATGGCACGCATTGCCACCTGCTCCGTCTCTGCAAGGAACGATGCCTTTGCCTCCCGATAGCGAAGGGGTTCGATGCGGCGGTTCCACTTCACGCTGTTCACGCCAAAAAGGGGTTGACTCAACGTCAGCGCAATGGGCATACTCATGAATTGGTTCTTGCCTCCACTCGTGTCACCACTCATCTGGCGCAACCAATCCAATGAGGACTCCACCGACAACGTACCACCTGTCGGCCAAATCTTTTGACTCACATAAAGCGACCCGTCAACTTCCATAAAGTCGTTACGTACATACGAATGTGTACCATCCTCTCGTTGATAGGTGCTGTACCGCTTGTTGTAGGTCGGCACATTGGCTGACAACGATACCTCTGGCAACAAATCCGCCTTATAGCTTCGCCACTCCCAATAGGCTGACTTCAACTCGCCCAGTGCCACTGCCGCATCTACACTCTGCCGACGTGCCATCACGATACAATCTTCCAACGTCAGTCGGAGTGTATCTACCTCAGCATGTCCCACCATCGGAAAGAGGCACATCACGATCCAAATCCATTTTCTCTTCATCATTTCCATTTTGATTAAAATTTGCCTTCCTATTACAACAAAAAGCGTGCCAGCTCTGCAATGTGTTGATTTTCAGTGATGACAACCATAAAAGGTGTCCATTTCTGGACAGTGAGTGTCCGAAAATGGACACTATATGGTACTCTCGTTCGACAATAAAAGTGGGAAAAGGGATTTTCTTTTGTTTTTTCGCTCGATTTGTGCTAACTTTGCACCCGAAAATATTAAAAGGAATAGTACTTAACGTTATGGAATTCAAGAGAAGTATTGTGATTACGGGTGGTGCTGGTTTCATTGGAAGCCATGTGGTGCGCCTGTTTGTGAACAAATATCCTGAGTACAAAATCATCAATCTGGACAAGTTGACGTATGCGGGTAACCTCGCCAATCTGAAGGATGTGGAGGACAAGCCCAACTACAAGTTCGTGAAGATGGACATTTGTGACTTTGATGCGTTCTACCAGCTGATGCAGGATGAAAAGGTGGATGGCATCATCCACTTGGCAGCTGAGAGTCATGTGGACAGGAGCATCAAGGATCCGTTCACGTTTGCTCGTACGAACGTGATGGGTACGCTCTCACTCCTGCAGGCTGCCAAGCTCTATTGGGAGAGCCTGCCTGAGAAGTATGAGGGCAAGCGTTTCTACCACATCTCGACGGATGAGGTGTATGGTGCCCTGAAGCTGACGAACCCAGAGGGTGTGGAGAGTCCGTTCACCACAACTGCTTCGAGCGCTGAGCATCATGCAGCCTACGGTCAGGACTTCTTCTTGGAGACGACAAAGTATAACCCCCACTCTCCTTACAGCGCTTCGAAGGCAAGCAGCGACCACTTCGTGAGGGCTTATCACGACACCTACGGGATGCCGACCATCGTGACGAACTGCTCGAACAACTACGGGCCTTATCAGTTCCCTGAGAAGCTGATTCCGCTGTTCATCAACAATATCCGTCATCGCAAGCCACTGCCGGTGTATGGCAAGGGCGAGAATGTGCGCGACTGGCTCTATGTGGTGGATCATGCCCGTGCCATCGACACCATTTTCCACAACGGAAAGATTGCGGAGACCTACAATATCGGTGGATTCAACGAGTGGAAGAACATCGACATCATCAAGGTGGTCATCAAGACCGTTGACCGTCTGCTGGGTCGCCCAGAAGGTGCAGACCTCGACCTCATCACCTACGTGACTGACCGTCTGGGACACGATGCCCGCTATGCCATCGACTCACGCAAGTTGCAGAAGGAACTGGGTTGGGAACCCAGCCTGCAGTTTGAGGAAGGTATCGAGAAGACGGTGAAGTGGTACTTGGAGAACGAAGCCTGGATGGACAACATCACGAGCGGAGATTATGAGAAGTACTACGAGGAGATGTATAAGAACCGTTGATAGTTGACAGTTGATAGTTGATAGTTGACAGTTAGAGAGATGGATACGGAGGAAAGAGTTCGGAAAGGTGTGGCCTACTTCAAGGAGGGCTATAATTGTGCGCAGTCTGTGGTGATGGCATTTGCTGACTACTACGGGTTGGACGAGGCTTTTGCGGCTCATATATCGGGTTCCTTTGGTGGGGGCATCGGCAGGATGCGTGAAACCTGCGGAACGGCATGTGGCATGTTCATGTTGGCAGGTCTGGAGGTGAAGGGTGACTATCCTGACCAGGAACTGAAGAAGAAGAATTATGAGGTGGTGCAGCGACTGGCCGCAGACTTCAAGGCACAGACGGGTTCCATCATCTGCAAGGAACTCTTAGGGCTGAATAAGCAACGGGCTGATGGCACCATTCCTGAGATCAAAATCGTTGCCACTCCTGAGCCCCGAACGGATGAATATTATAAGAAACGTCCGTGTGTGAGGATGGTGGAAACTGCCATCCGCATCTACTGCAATTATTTAGAAGAGACCAATAAGTAGGGTTTGACACATAATAATAAGAAAGAAATTTGGTCAAAATGAAAAGAAAACGTAACTTTGCAGTCGCAAATTGATAGCAAATCGAATGGAAAGCTATCAAAAGCACGAAAATATTGTTTATTTAGGTAATAAAAAAGAAACATAACTATCATAGGCTTATGGCAGAAAAATTGGAAGTAAAGGAACTGGCCGAAGTGGCGGTTCGTTTCTCAGGTGATTCTGGCGACGGAATGCAGTTGGCCGGAAACATCTTCTCCACAGTGTCAGCCACTGTGGGTAACAGTATCAGTACTTTCCCAGACTATCCAGCCGACATCCGTGCCCCGCAAGGTTCGCTGACAGGTGTGAGCGGCTTCCAGGTACATATCGGTGCTGATATGGTTTATACACCAGGTGACAAGTGTGATGTGCTCGTGGCCATGAACGCTGCTGCGCTCAAGACCCAGTACAAGTACGCCAAGCCAGGTGCTGCCATCATCATCGACACAGACTCTTTCGGTCCTGCAGACCTGAAGAAGGCTGCTTTCGCCACAGAGGATTATCTTGGCGAGATGGGCATTGACCCAGACCGCGTGATTGCTTGCCCTATCACCCAGATGGTGAAGGACTGCTTGGCAGATTCAGGTATGGACGTGAAGGCGATGCTCAAGTGTCGTAACATGTTTGCCCTCGGACTGGTCTGCTGGCTCTTCGACCGCGACCTGAACATTGCGTTCAATTTCCTCAAGGACAAGTTCGCCAAGAAACCTGGCATTGCTGAGGCCAATATCAAGGTGATTCAGGCAGGTTATGACTACGGACACAACACTCACTCCAGCGTTGCCAATGTATATCGCATCGAGACGAAGAACAAGGTGCCTGGACGCTATATGGACATCACAGGTAACAAGGCTACAGCTTATGGCTTCATCGCCGCTGCTGAGAAGGCAGGTCTGAAGCTCTATCTGGGTTCTTATCCTATCACCCCTGCAACCGACGTGTTGCACGAACTTTCCAAGCACAAGTCTTTGGGTGTGACCACTGTTCAGTGTGAGGATGAGATTGCCGGCTGCGCATCTGCTGTAGGTGCTTCGTTCGCTGGTGCTCTGGGTGTCACTTCCACTTCTGGTCCTGGCATCTGCCTGAAGAGTGAGGCCATGAACCTGGCTGTCATCATGGAGTTGCCACTTGTAGTGCTTGATGTACAGCGTGGTGGTCCTGCTACTGGTCTTCCCACAAAATCTGAACAGACAGACCTGTTGCAAGCCCTCTTCGGACGTAATGGTGAAAGTCCAATGCCTGTCATTGCTGCCACCTCACCTACAGACTGTTTTGATGCAGCATACGCAGCTTCTAAGATGGCACTGGAACACATGACTCCTGTCATCCTTATGACTGACGCCTATGTGGCAAATGGTTCAGCAGCCTTCAAACTCCCTAACCTCGCTGACTATCCAGCCATCAATCCTCCATACGTTCCTGAGGAACTGAAGGGTTCTTGGGCACCTTACCTCCGCAATCCAGAGACAGGTGTACGCTACTGGGCAGTACCTGGACGTGAAGGTTTCCAGCACATCCTCGGTGGTTTGGAGAAGGACAACAAGACTGGTGCCATCTCCACAGACCCAGAAAACCACAACCTGATGACTCAACTCCGTCAGGAGAAGATCAACAAGATTCAGGTTCCTGACCTCGAAGTGTTGGGTGACAAAGATGATGCCGACCTCCTCATCGTTGGTTTTGGTGGAACTTACGGACACCTCCACGCAGCAATGGACGAACTTCGTGCCCAAGGCAAGAAGGTGGCACTGGCTCACTTCAAGTACATCAACCCACTGCCAAAGAATGCAGCAGAGGTGTTGAAGAAGTACAAGAAGGTGGTCGTTGCCGAACAGAACATGGGTCAACTCGCAGGTTGGCTCCGCATGAAGGTCGATAACTTCGTACCAGAGCAGTTCAACCAGGTGAAGGGTCAACCTTTCGTGGTGGCAGAACTCGTCGAGGCATTTAACGCAATCATCAACAAATAAAAGAAAGGACATACACTATGGCATATACAGCTCAAGATTTTAAGAAGGGACAGCCAAGATGGTGTCCTGGATGTGGTGACCACTTTTTCCTTGCCTCGCTCCACAAGGCGATGGCTGAGATTGGTGTGGAACCTTGGAACACAGCCGTAATTTCAGGTATCGGTTGTTCATCTCGTCTGCCTCACTACATGGCAACCTACGGCATGAACACCATTCATGGACGTGCTGCCGCTATCGCAACAGGTGCAAAGGTTGCCAACCCCAACCTGACCGTATGGCAGGTGAGTGGTGATGGTGATGGACTCGCCATTGGTGGTAACCACTTCATCCATGCAAACCGCCGCAATATCAACCTCAACATGATCCTGTTGAACAACCGCATCTATGGTTTGACAAAGGGTCAGTACTCCCCTACCTCACCTCGTGGATTCGTGTCGAAGTCCAGCCCTTACGGAACGGTGGAAGACCCTTTCCGTCCAGCTGAACTCTGCTTTGGCGCACGTGGACACTTCTTCGCCCGTGCTGTGGCGACAGATGCTCCAGGCACAGTGGAAATCCTCAAGGCAGCCTACAACCACAAGGGCGCTGCTGTGTGCGAGATTCTGCAGAATTGCGTCATCTTCAACAACGGCACCCATGATGCTGTCTATAGCAAGGAAGGACGTGCTAAGAACGCCATCTACGTGCAGCACGGCAAACCCCTCATCTTTGGTGAGAACAATGAGTTTGGTCTCATGCAGGAAGGCTTTGGCTTGAAGGTGGTGAAGATTGGTGAGAACGGTATCACAGAAAAGGACATCCTTGTACATGATGCGCACTGTGAAGACAACACCCTCCAGCTCAAGCTCGCCTTGATGGGTAACGGTGACGGCTTCCCTGTGGCTCTGGGTGTGATTCGTGATGTGGATGCCCCCACCTACGACGATTGTGTCACCGCTCAGATTGAGGAAGTAAAGGCTCAGAAGAAGTATCACAACTTCGCTGAACTCCTCGAAACTAATGATATCTGGGAAGTGAAATAAGATTCTTCACATCAACAATAAAAGCCCCGCTGCGATTGCAACGGGGCTTATTCTTTTTAAGGGAGTTACAATTTCACACTCACTTTCTTTCCCTTATACTCCACTTCCTGTTTCTTGCCATCCTTGATGACCACAAAGGTTCTTGTGGCAGGCATACCTTCGTAAGCACCCTTGCGCTTATCGATAGTCAGGCTCTGGGCTGCATCGTTCCAAGTGAAGGCGATACGGCTGCACTTGCCTTGTTCGTAGTCGTTGGTATGACCATCGTCTTCGTAGAGGGTGAAGGTGGCATCAGCACCTGGGTAGATGTGCAGTTCGATGGGTGCATCGGCTTTGTCAGCAGCATACTGCTTGTCTGGACCAATGGGGAGGATGCTTCCACCCTTCACGTACACAGGAATATTGGTACGATTGACTGATGCATCGATGGTCTGTCCACCTGCATAGTACTTGCCTGTGCGGAAGTCATACCATCCAGCCTTGTTGACAGGGAGATAGGTGCGCCAAGTGGTCACGCCCGCTTCTGTGATAGGATTGACGAGCAGCGTCTTGCCAAACATATACTCATGCTTCTGTGCCAAAGCCTCTGCATCGTTGGGGAAATCGAAGATGAGTGGACGCATAAGCGTGCTACCTTCGAAAGCGACAGCAGCGGCATTGCTGTAGATGTAAGGAAGGAGACGATAGCGGTCTTTCAGTGCACCGGCAATGATGCCCTGAGCCTCGCTTCCATAGTTCCAAGGCTCTGTGTTGCTCATGTAACCATGCACACGCATCAGAGGCAGATAGACAGAAGTTTCAATCCAGCGCAGCATACGTTCGATGTATGCCTGATCCTGATATTGGTTGCCAGGACGGAAGAAACCACCTGCATCGTATGTCCACCAAGGAATACCTGCAGCCTGCATACCCAAACCTGCTGAGATCTGACGACGGAAAGTCTCCCAATCGTTGCCGACATCGCCCGACCACATGGCAGAGCCATAACGCTGAATGCCAGGGAAACCACAACGGGTGAGAATCATCGGACGCTTTTCTGGGTCATCCTTTCTCAAACCCTCATACACGGTCTTGTTCACCAACAATGGATAGACATTGCGGAACAGTTCGCCAGGATATTTACCATCCACCACACGACGTCCCACCAAATCATCATTCTCAGGTTCTGTAGCATCCTGCCACCAAGCATCGATGCCGAGTGGCACAAGACGCTTGCTGAAGTTGCTCCAATAGGCATTGGCTGCAGCAGGGTTGAAGAAGTCAATCCAATCGGTGCCAGGGATGTAATACCCCTCGCGCAACAGTTGCTTGCCCACCTCAGAGTTCTTGTCAATCTTCGACCACACCGACAACATCAGTCGCATGTTCATGGCATGCAGTTCATCTGTCAGTTGCTTAGGATTAGGATAGTTTGCCTCATCAAAACGCATGGCATTCCAACCATACTTACCCCAATACTGCCAGTCCTGCACAATCACATCGGCAGGCAAGTTCTCGCTACGGAAGCGCTTGGCAGTGTTGATGATTTCGTCCTGAGAGTGGAAACGCTCACGGCAATGAATATAACCCAATGCCCACTGAGGCATCAAAGGTGAGTCACCCGTCAGTTTGCGATAAGAAGCGATGATGTCGTCAGCATTGCCCACAAACACCGTGTAATCGACTGTCTGTGCCACTGGCGAACGGAACACTGTCTCGTTCTTCACTTTGCCATAATACACGACAGGCTTGTCACCATTGGAGAGTTCTGCTGACAAGGTGTGAGACCCCTGAGAGAGATGAACAATAGTGGAAGCCGTTGGAGGCAACCATGTGTTCTGCAACTCGATGACAGTCTTACCGTCAATGACGAGGTTGTGACGACGAGCCATCTTCTGCCCCACATCGAGCAAGAGCGAATAGTCACCTGCTTCAGCCACATTGATGGTCGCTGCAAACTGGTTGCTGCGTCTCACCTCCTGTTTGCCACCCTCTGTGGAAGTCACGTTCACCACTTCTGTGCTGCCTACACCGCCACCCTTCGTCATCTCCACCTTCGAATCCATAGGATTGAAATCAGTGAGTCCGTAGTTGTTCCACAAGATGCCATAGCCACGGCTCGACAGCATCATGGGGATAGCGATTTGAGTGTTCACCTGTGTGAGTCTTCTGGAGAGACCACGCACATTAGTGTAGCCATCTTGGAACTGTCCCAGACCATAGAGGAACTCACCTTCTGGTGAAGCAAATGCCAAACGAGCCTCGTATGTCTGCAAGCCAGCCACAGTATTGCTTTTCAATTGATGTTCTGTGGCTGTGAAAACTACCTTACCGCTCTTGTCCAGCACTTCCACCTGCTGCTTGGCAGCATCCACACGTACGGAAATATCATTGCTTTTCACTTCCTCATTCTTCACATAGAGCCAGTCGGGCAATTCCTCTTGCGCCTTGTTCTCCACATATTGGATACGCACAGCATTGGTTGCCAGTTTCTTGACTACTAATTTACCCTTTCCAAACGAATACTCTGTTGCGAGAGCGCATTGACAGCAGATAACTGCCAAGCACATAAATAATATCTTTTTCATTTTTTAGAACTATGAATTAAGCGAATTAAACGAATTTTATTTGTTGAATTTAATGACATATAGGAAACCACCACGGGGTTGGCAAGCAACGCTGGTGGGGAGACTGCTAAGCGTGCTGATGTTCCAAGGAGCGGCACTGTTGCCACTGTCGGCAAACGAGAGGATGTTGCATTTAGCCGTCTTGATGAAGCTGGTGTTGAGGGCGATGGTGCGAGGTTCGTCTGAACCATTGATGCCCGCCACATACCAAGTGTTGCCCTTGCGACGTGCGATGACAGCATACTCGCCTGGAGCACCAGTCACCAGACGTGTATCGTCCCATGCAGCAGGGAGTTCGCTAAGGAAATCCTGCACCTCCTGGGGCTGAGCCAAGAAACTCTCGGGACGGTCTGCCAGATGCTGCAAACCAGACTCAAAGAGCACGGTCAATGCCAGTTCGTGGGCATGAGATGTGATGTGCGGATGCTGAGAGTCGGAAAAAGCGCAAGGCGTGTAATCCATCGGACCAATCACATTACGTGTGAAGGGCAATGTAGCATTATGGGCAGCAGCCTTTTTGGTGAAGGTGGGCACGTTATTGTACCACTCTGCACCATAAACACCTTCTGTAGAAAGCAGGTTGGGATAAGTACGTTGCCAACCGCGTGGTATGGGCGCACCATGAAAGTTGATCAAGAGATGATGACGAGCCGCACATTCGAGCAAGTCAATGCAGTAGTCCATATTCATTTGGTTGTCGCCTGAGAAGAAGTCAATCTTCACACCAGCCACACCAATCTCCTCACACCAAGCAAACTCCTTCTCACGGTCTTCAGGCTTGTTCAAACGATACTTCGGACCTGGAGCACCATTCACCCATCCAACGGATGAGTTGTACCAGATCAGTGGTTTCACGCCTTTCGCCTTGGCATAGTTGACAGCATCCACCACAGACTTACCATCCTTCATCTCATCCCATTCAGCGTCAATCAGTACATAAGGAAGATGCAGGGTAGCAGCAAAATCCACATACATCTTGATGATGTTATAGTCGTTGGAACCATGATTGTAAGCCCAATACACCCATGACACCACGCCTGGCTGAATCCAATCGGTGTCATCCAGTTGGCAAGGCTCCGACACATCCGTGACCAGCGTTGATTCGACCACATCTGCCAACGAACCAATCATGGCAATGCGCCAAGGGGTGTGCCAGTCACCATCGAGTGCCACCTCGTTTTGGTCAGGGCACACACGATATTCCTCTGGCTTACCATCGTTAAAGAGGGATGCTGCACTCTGGCGACGTTCAATATTCGCCTCCGTGAGCAAAACATACATCTCCCCTGCAGGCTGAATCAGCACAGGGAAGCCCCAACGGGTGTTGAAGGTATTCATGACTTGAGAACCGCCAAAGCCACCCAATGTCTTCACTTGACCCGTCGTCGTCAGTGGGAAGAAACCCTCATAGCCGTCGCTCCACTGCTGTATCCAGCGGCGCGTACCATCTGGAATGGTATAAACGGTTTGTTCCCCCTTCAGTTGATCTCCCCTCAAGCCTGAGAGCTCATAGCGGAATGCCACACCATCGTTATAAAGACGGAACACCAACTGTACAGGCTTGCCGTTCTGGTCGGCATACTCACAGACATACTCATTCGCTACATTCTGCGGATGGAGTCGCTTTCCCTCTTTCATCTGGTAGTCTGCTTTCACCTTACCACGCTTCACCATGCGCTGGAAGGTGAGTCCCTCCCCCACAGTCGAAGTGGTGATACCCACCTGCGAAATGTTCAACACTTGCTGCCCATTGCAACTGATGACATAACCATTGCCCTGCTGCTGCAAAGACAACTTACCATTGGGCGACACAGCACGTACGGGCTTGGCCATAGCCATAGCCGTACAAGCCAACAGGAATGTCGCCAGCACTAATTTCTTCATTGGATACATTATTATATTTAGGTTTGTGATGCAAATATAAGCATAATAAATGAGGTGGAAAAGGAATTGCACGAAAAAGTGAAAGAATGGGCAAAAAACAAGGGGACGTGTCTTCTCGACACATCCCCTTGTCCTTGTTAAGGAATTGTTACTTTACCAAATTTATTTAACCAAAAACTTATATTACTGAATATAAACTTTCTTAGTTTCACCGTTAGCGTACTTCACGATGTTGATACCCTGCTGAGGAGCATCGAACTTCACACCGTTCACGCTATAGTATTCAACAGCACCTTCAGCTGCTTCAGCAACCTCGTCGATAGCTGTTGGAGCTTCCTTACCGAGGTAGAAGAGCTGCCAGTCATCCATGATCACCCAGTCACCACCAATAGTAGCAAGCTTGCGGATACCAACTTCAACATTGCCTTCCTCAGAGAGATAGAATGTCAGAGAGTTTGCGTAAGCATTAGCGTCCTTCTTGCAAGCAGCGTAGAAGCCCTGCATAGAAGCTGGATAGTAGTAAACAAGCTCCTCAAGCTCTTCTTCGTCAATCTCGCCAGTAGCGATTCTTGAGTCGAGTGGGTAAGAACCTTCGTCGTGACCGCTGTAAGTAACACCTTCCTTCTGTTCAGACTCATCAATCGTACCATTCATGTAGTGGATAGCAGTTACGTACTTTGAGCCATCAAGTTCATCAGTCTCCCATGCAGTACCACACTGAGTGAATGAGTTTTCTGTAGCGTAGAGTGAGTAGATAGACTTCACAGTGCTTCTCCATTCGTTGTCGCCGCTCTTAGCGAAGAGGACAGCATTAGCGTCTGGATACTGCTCCTTATCTTCAGCTTCCTCATACTTCTTGCGACCATCGTTGCTAACACCACCACCGTTGCGATAGAGAGCACGAACGCGGAGTTCATAAGTACCAGCTGGCAGACCATTCACTGTCTGAGAGAAAGTGAAGTTCTCTCTATTCCAGAGTTCTGCATTGGTCTTGTAACCTTTCTCATCATAAGCGTATTCGTTGTCGGTAGCAGCACCTGTGCCAGTAGTTGTCCAGCCCTTAGAAGTGCCTTCTGAGAATGATGGGTTGATCAACAGGAATGTAGCGTCAACAGGGTTGGTGAGTGTAGCCTTATCAATACCCTCAGCAGCAAACTTAGCCTTGTTGTAAGGAACACCAAGAGCGAGCTTGAACTCATCGAGCTTCTCAGGAGTAGCGAAGGTTGCAGTCAGATAAGCGTTCTGCTCTTCAACAACTGGAGCCACCAGAGCATCCTTGATGTAGTCACCCAGAGACTCACGGTAATCCAGATAAGAAACGTATGCCTTGTACTGATTGTCGTTAGCAATAGCGTCAGTGTAAACACTGTTCTCTTCTTCACCCACATTCAGGGTTTCCATGAGAGCTGTGTTGATGAAAGACGCCTCTGCGCTTGCATCGTCAAAACCATACTTACCAGCCAGAGTTGAGAAGTTATCAATACCCTTCCAATTGCCAACAGCAGTCTTTGCAGTATTAATGTATGCGTTAGCCTCATTGACAATAGCCTGAGACTCAAGATATGTTTCCTTGTCAGTGATTGTTGCAGGAACCTTAGCCAACATCTCATTGACAATCTTCTGGTCACCAGCCCACAAAGAGTTCACATCCGTCTTAGCCTGATCAAGTGCTGGCTTCAGCAAAGCATCGAAGTCAGGAGTCTCACCATAGTAGAAGAGACGGAAACCTGTCCAAGCAATGAAACCATTATCGTGACCTGCAACAATCAACTCATTGTTTGTAACCTCAACGAAGTCAGTTTCCAATTCTTTCCACTGGTTGATGTCCTTACCCCACCAGCCACCAAGCTCGAGGTATGGAGACTCAGAAATCATGTCACCAGACTGAAGATAAATGCGGCACTTACAAAGTTTCTCACCCTGATCCCAATCGTTTGTCCAAGTCTGACCCAAAGCCTTCAGCTTGTAGAAACCGTTAGGAACACCAGTGACTTTCTGAGCCACTTCGCGTACGCCATCGTCTGTGTGAGGAGTATCCCACTTCTTTACACATGTAAGATTGTCATTCCAATAAACAACAAGACCGTTGCTTACTTGATACCACTGACCAGGAGTTTCCTTATCACCAGAAATCTTCACCATGTCAGCAATAGGAGTTGCTGCAGATTGTTTTACAGTCTCACCATCATCATTGTACACAACATCCTTGCCCTTGCCTGTTCCGTCAACATCGTCCCAGTCTCTCCAACCTGCATCAAGAGCAGCCTGATTGGCCTTCCAGAAACCAGTCTCTTCATCCCATGTTGGCTCGAATTCAGGATTACAGAACCAAGGGAAGTTGATGAAGGCTGTGAAGTTCCAAGAACCATCTTCACCCTTTGGAGAAGCTATCAGATAGTCAAGGCGTGCCTTATACAAGTTTTCAGCCAAAACCTGATAGGTGTTCCATTCTTCTGTTCCCTCATAAACATAATCTTCAGCAATACTTGCCTCAGCAGCCTCAAGCGCAGCAGTAAGAACTTCCTTGCCTGCATAATCAGTGCTTGCTGCCAATGCTTCAATAGCAGAAATGGCTGTCTTCATCGTTGCAACATCACTCTGAGCCTGCTGAGCATTTCCCAACATAGTTGCTAATACTTCCTTAGCTTCAGTGGCAGTCTCTTTGTCCATTGAAGAAGAAGAACCATATGCCCAAGTATACTGCAAGTATTCATCCTCCAGCTTTCCCTTCAACAAACCATTACTATTATCTATGAGTGCCTCAATTTTAGCGCAGTAGTCATCCACATCTTCCTGTAAAGCCATCAGTTCAGCAGCTTCACCAGCCTGACCTGCATAATAGAGCTTAAAGTTGGTTACCATGAAAGAGTCAGCGTTTCTTGCAGCTGCTTTTGTAACACCAATTTTCACATAACCGTCTTCTGTCAAGAAGAAAGTAACGGTATTGTACTTCACACCATCCTCATCGTATGGCTGATACTTGCCAGCAGCAAACCACTTGAGAGAACCTGGAACAGAAGTTGGACCCCAACCTTTCTCACCATAATCACCATCGGTCATGTCCCAACTGCTTTCATCACCAGCCTCATTCATATCATAAATCTTAGTGGCCTGATAATCGAAAAGACGTGGCATCAAAGGAGTCTTGAAAGTACGAGCGCCTGTGAATTGCTTGCTGTCAACGTTGTATTTACCATTTTGTACATACAACGAAGCTTCATCCACCCAGTCATCTGTGCCATAAGTGTTGGGGTCAACATCCCATGACTGACCGATACGGTAGTAACCTTGGCACTCCAACTTGTACATACCGGCGGGCAATTCAATGTACTGGTAAAGGTCTGCCTCGCTACCAGAATACAATTCACACAAACCACCTGTTTCAGTGGTGTTACCTCCAGAATGAACAAAAGTCCAAGGAGCTATGTCCGCGTCTGTAAATGAAGGATTACCAATTTTTCCAGTAATCTCTTGACCTACTTCCCAATTCTGGGCAAAGGTTGCAACAACACCCATCATGAGCATTGATGCCGTAAGTAGAAATTTCTTCATAAATGGAAAAAATTTTGAAATTAATAAAAGATTTAGAAATTAGTTAATATAAGTATTTGCTTTTTCTCAGAAAAGATGCCGCAAAAGTAGGAAGTTTTAAATTAAGATACAATACTTATTATCAATCACGTAAAAACTTGTTACATTATTTATAGTAATAAAACACACATGTTTCATATCCGAAAGAGAATGTTTCGTCATGTAACGCGAAAAAAAATGAAGGCAGTTTGTGCTCATGTAACAAAAATGTTGTATCTTTGCCCCGAAAATAACATTTGGCAACTAACTACAAAACATAAAAGGCCATGAAGTATAGATTCATTGGTTTCCTGTTATTAGCCTATCTATGCGTGTCTTCACCATTAAGGCTTACTGCGCAA
>Ga0256407_10003584_pt1 | contig 27372 bp, 18 predicted proteins | sample RumenRJG_04DNA_FD_193489 | JGI IMG/M metagenome (GOLD analysis project Ga0256407, IMG submission 193489) | Bovine rumen microbial communities from Lethbridge, Alberta, Canada - RJG_04 | ecosystem: Host-associated > Mammals > Digestive system > Stomach > Rumen | place: Canada: Alberta... | reverse complement strand
TTTAATTAAAAATAAAAAAATTCAAGTACCTTTTTATTTACAAGCAATTTATATTTCTCCAAATATTGAGACTTATAATCTGAAAATGATTAAAGATAATTTGGAAAAAACTATCGAAGAACAAAAAAAAGAAATGGAAAAACAAAAAGAAGAAATGAAAAAACAAAAAGAAGAAATAGAAAAACAAAAAGAAGAAATGAAAAAAGAAAATGAAAAAATTCTCAAAGAACAAAAAGAAGAAATGGAAAAACAAAAAGAAGAAATGAAAAAAGAAAATGAAAAAATTCTCAAAGAACAAAAAGAAGAAATGGAAAAACAAAAAGAAGAAATGAAAAAAGAAAATGAAAAAATTCTCAAAGAACAAAATGAAGAAATGAAAAAACAAAATGAAAAAATTGAAAAACAAAATGAAGAAATGGAAAAACAAAATGAAAAAATTGAAAAACAAAAAGAAGAAATGGAAAAACAAAATGAAGAAATAAATGAATTAAAACAAAAAATATTAGAATTTCAAGATTTATTGAATCAAAATAATTTGATTAAAAATAAATAATTTCATTGAAAAATAAAATTTTAAAAAATTTAATTAAAAAAATTTAATATTCTTTAAATTTATTTTATTTTTTAAATTGTATGAAATTAAAAAAATATATTAAAAAATGGAAAAAATAAGATACAGAAACAAATGAAAAGAAAATAAATTATGTATGTGGAGAAAAATTAGAGAAATTAATATTAAGTAAGAAAAAAATGTGAGTTTATAATTTAAATATGTATATAAAAGACCAAATTGAAGAAATTATTAGAAAATATGTTAATGAGAATGAGAGATTTTGGTAAATTTGCAGTTGGAAAAGAAATTAATATGGAAACTTTATCTTCAAAAGGAACTTCTTCAAGTATTATAACTAAAAGTAATATTTCTAAATCTAAAACTATAACTAAAAGTAATAGAAGTAAAAGTATTTTAATATTAGAAAATGGATTTGTTAATGATCATAGAGTTACTAATGGATTAAAATATAAAAAAGGCTTTTATGAAAAAATTTATAAAAAAATTGATGAATTTAATTATAAAATTTTATCAAATTATTTTGATAATGATGAAAGTTTATATTATAAATTAACTGATGAAAAAAGAAGAGAAGAAAAAATGAAAGAAAAGGAAGAAAGTAATAAAGAAAAAGATAGTAAAATTGAAATTAAAAATATAAAAATTTTTGATTTAAAAACAAATTCTCATGGTTATATTTTATAAAGTATTCCTGATATTTTATATCATGAAGATTTCTTCTGTTAATTATAGAAGTATGTTAAAAAAATTTAGACAAATTTCAAAAATTTGTTTTGCTGAAGGAAAATTAAATTTTTCTTCTATTACTCATAATTTAGGTGATTATTAAGTTATTTTTTTTTATTTGTTTTATATATAATCTTAATTTATTTTTAAAAAATTTTTTTTTATTTTATTGTGAATTATGGAAAGTACAAATCTATCAAAAGAGTACGAATGTTTAATTTGTTTAGATTTATTAGTTCAACCTTCTACTACAATGTGTGGACATACTTTTTGTAAAAGATGTTTAATTCAATATTTAGAAAAAGAACAAAAATGTCCTATGTGTAGAAAACCAATATTTCAATCACCTGATACTTTATCAACTAATTTTGTTTTGGAAAGTATAATTAAAGAAAAATATCCAAATCAATATAATGAAAGATTAAAAAATTTATTAATTGAAAATCAAAATAATATAAATACATCTAATGAAATGAAAACAAATATTCCTTCTATTATATTAGAAAATTTTTATACTTATCCAAATTTAATTAGGAGTAAAATAATATTAAAAAATGATAAAAAATTATTAACAACAATATTAAATATAAGTGTAAATGATAGAATTTTATTAATAATTCCTTCAAATAATATAACTCCAAATATTATATGTTCACTTGCTGAAATTGTAGAAATACAAGATTTACATAATTCAAATTCAATTGATGTTAGATTTAAAGGAATAAAAAGAATAAAATTAACATCATTTAATAGAAATAATGTTTTTGATTTATCAAATGGAATTCCATTTATAGATAATGATATTGAAGATAATGAAATTAAAGAAAGTTTATTAAGAAAATTAAATGATATAGTAAATTTTAATTCTTTAATATTAAAAAATTCACCATATTCATTAACAGCTTTAATAGAAAAAAATTTCGGTCCTCTACCAAATATCCCTTCTTTTTTTAATGAACATAATTCACTTAAAATTGAAGGAATTTCTCTTTATTTTCTTTCATTATTAAAAGATAATAATAAAATAAAATATTTTGAAACAACAAATTTAAAAGAGAGAATTGAATTTCTACATACTAAATATAAAGATATTGTTAAATTTAAAAGAAATATGTCGCTTCCTTTAATTTTTTATGATATACCTACAATAAATAGTTGGGAATATTCACCTAAAAGTATTATTATTATTATTTTAATTTGCTTATTATTTTTGATACTGTCAAAATATGGTGTAATTAAAAAACAACATTATTATGAAAATTACAATTAAATAATATAATTAATTATTATATAAAAATAAATAAAAATAACATTTATAAATAAATTATAATGGTATCACCAGAATTATTTACTGAATTTAAAATTGAAAAAGATAATGGAATAATTAAAGTAAATAATGTTAGTTACAATGAAATTCAAAATAATTATTTTGCAAAAATTTCACCTTTTGAATCTGTATGTTTACCTAGAAAAATATTAAATGAAAATGAAATGGAAATTTCAAATGAAAAAATAGATAAAATAATAAAAGAGATATTAAGATGTAGTATTTGTTATGAAATTTTTGAAGACCCTGTTAATATTAAAAATTGCCTTCATAAATTTTGTAAAAAATGTATTGGAGATTATAATAGGAAATTTAAAAAAGAATGTGCACTTTGTAGACATCAAGTTGAAACTAAAAGATTAATGAAAGATGATGATAAAATTAAACAAATTATTGAATGTATTATTCCTGATATTGATAAATTTAAAATGGCTGAAGAAAAAATATTTGTTACGAAAGTTAAAGAATTTATTTTTAAAGATAAAGAAAGATATAAAAAACAAATAGAAAATACAAGAATAGAAGATGAAAAAAAAAAAAAAAATAAAATTAAAAATAAAAATATAAATTATAATAATATTTTTAACAATAATATTATTATTACTAATAATAATGATAATAATAATAATGATAATAATAATAATGATAATAATAATAATGATAATAAATCTTTAAATCTTACTCCAAATATTAATAATAATTTAATTATTAATGAACCAAATAATATTTTAAATAAAGAAAAAAAAATTGAAAATGAAAAAGTATTTATAAATAAAAAAAGACATTTTGAATTATCTTCTGATGAGGCAAATAATATTTTAAATACTTTAAATGAAGGAACAAATATATTAATAAAACTAAATTGTGGTGAAAAATTTGAAGGAATTCAAAAATTTTTTGAAAAAACAAGAATTAAATTAGAAGATACATACACATTAGAATTTATAACAAGATTTATTGGTTATAAACAAAATTTAAAACCAGAACAATTAAAAAAAATAGATTTTTATACATTAGAATCAGATAATAAACAAAAAGAATGGAAAGATCATGATACATTAATTAAAACAATTGTTGAATATGATAAAATTCATAATACTAATAATGATATGAGTGATATTAATTATGGATTTTCAAAACCCAATGGTTGTGAATATATATTAAATCTTTATTTTGTTTTTTCTTCAAGTAAAGTTAACATTTAATTAAATAAAATATATTATTATTTATTGTTTTATTTTTTTAAAAGATTATTAACCAAATATAATCTTAAAAAATTAAAATGATTAATATTTTAAATCTTTCTAAAATATTTGTTTAAATACTACTGTATTTCCATTATTTTTTATTTTCTTGATTTAGATATTGAAAATATTATAATAATAATTTATTATTTTTAAATAAAAGAAAAATTGTTTAAATAAAATAAAAAATTTATTAATCTTAAATTAAATTAAATAAAAAAAATAATATAATTATTTTATTTATTATATGTTGAGACAAAATGTTCAAACTTTTCAATATCAGAATCAAGTTCTTTATTAGGATCATAAATGAAATAATATTTAGAAATAATATCATTACAATATAATTTTGTTTCATTTAAAGGAAGATTAATATTATTATCTAAAATTTCAATAACTCTATTAAAAGCATCTTCTAAATTATTTAAATAATAAATTCTTTTTTTAAGAATTGAAGGTTCAATTTCTCTTACATCAATATTTTCAACTTCTGCATTTGGATTTTCTAAAAATAATTCAATTTCTTTTTTTTCTTTATCTAAATAATTTTTTCTCTCTAAAAATATTTTACTTAATTCTTTTAATGAACTTGCTTTATCAATTTCATTATCAATTACTTCTCTTCCTCCACAACATCCACCCATTAATTTTTTAATATTATATTTATTTTTTGATAATAAGGAAATATTATTTTAAATTAATACTTATAAATTGAAAAATATATTAAAAATAAATGACTAATTGTGATATTACAATTCAAATTAAGGGTTATGAACCTAAAAATAATCAAAGTATTCCTTTTAATGATCTTATTTGTATTTTTCAAATGGATAATTATGAAGGTACAATTAATATTGGACAATATAAATTTCAAAAAATTCAACATCAAATTAAAAATATTAAAAATGACTTAAAATATATTATTAAAGTTTTTGATTATAAAAAAATGATTAATTTAGGATTATCTGATATTACAATTCCTTATTCTTTAATTAAAAACACAAATATTTTTTCTAATAATGAAATAAATAAAAAATGCTTTATTTCAATAACTGATTCTAAAATTAATAATAATCATTACTTTTTTGATTATTCGATTAAAGAAAATGAATTTATAATATCAATTAATATTAAATTTGAAGTACTAAATAAGACAAATCTTCCAAAGAAAAAAAATAACATGAGTCAAGGATTTTTTAAAAGAAAAAATATAAATTTACACAATACATTTAGTCCAAAAAATGATTTAATAAAAGAATTAAAAAATGAATTTAATCATACACCATTTATAAATAATAAAATCAAACCAAAATTAAATGACAAAAATATACCATTTAAAACATTATCAAATATTCCATTATCATCATATAGATCATATAGAAGTTCAATAGAAAATAAAAAAAAAGATAAACTAACAAAAAATAATTATTATAGATTAGGATTAGGAAAAAAAGATTTATTAAAATCTAAAATTAAATGTAAATCATCAATTAATGAAAGTGATATTTTTTTAAATACTTCACCAACAACTATAAAATATAAACAAAAATCATATGGAAAATTTATGAATTCTGCTTCTGATTTAAGAAATCCTTTAGAGCAAAATTCAAAAAATTTATCTATGATGGAGCAAAATGTTTTTGATAATAATTATGTTGAAACTGAAGATAATTCTGAAAAGATTAATAAAGATATTTATTCTAATTTAAATAATAATTCATTTAGAGATAGTACAAATAAAAAGAAAATAAAAGAAAAAATAGTAAATTTAATAAATTTTCATTCTCTTCTTGTTATAAAAGTTAATTCTTTATTAAATAAAAAAAAAGAGTTGGATAATTTACTAATTTTAAATCTTGGAAAATTAAAACTTATAACAAAACAAAAAAATAAATTAAATCAATTAAATCAAAATTTAAAATTTACAAATATAAAAGTGAATATGAATTTAAGAATAAATAAAAATATTTATAGAAATCAATCTCAAATTCACAAAAAAGAATTTAAACTTTTTCAAAATATTTTTGATTCACATTATTATGAATATGATATTTTAAAATATAAAGAATCATTAATGACAAGAAATTTAAGTGATAAAAATAAAATAAATTTATTATTAAATTGTATAAAAAGTTGTATTTTTTCATTTGGAAATATTTCTGATATTTATGAACAACAAGAAGATTTAAAAATAAAATTTAAATCTTTATTATTTAGATATAATATAAGAGAAAATGATGAAGTTTATACTCCAATTGTAAAAGATAATGTTATTATTTTAAAAACTTCAAATAAAAAAAATTATGAAATTGAACCAATAATTGCTATTAAAGAAGTAGATGAAGAAAAAGAAAATGATAGTGATGATTCTTATAATTCTTATAATGAAAAGAGAATTGATAATAAAATTGAAGAAATTGAAAAATTGAAAATATCTAATCTTAAATTTATTAAAATTTCTCATAATTTATTTAAATTTGGTTCAAAAACTATAAAATTAAAATTTGAAAATTCTGAAGTAAAGGTTAAATTAAGTAATAATAAATCAATAAAATTAGAAGAATTTATTGAACAAAATAAAAAAACAGAAATGTTATAAAATAATAAAAGAATTTTTAAATATATATAAATAATAATCAAATTTTTTTTTTAATTATAAAAATCATTTAACAAATTATTAATTAATAATTAATCCTCTTTTCAATTTTTAATAATATTTAATAATTAATTTGTTCTTTTATAAAATCAATCAAAAAAAAATAAAATTGAAAATTAAAATATATTTATAAACCTTTTTTAAAAAACAATTAAAAAAAAATATTATAACTTATAATTCAATTAATTTAAAAAATGTCAATAGATGAAAAAAAAAACAATAAAGATTCAAAAATTGAAAATCAAACAGAAGGAATTCAGTATGAACCAGAATTAAGATTAGATTTACTAAAAGGATTTGGTGCAGATTTAGATTTAAATACAAGGGAAAATTTATTATTTATAAACCGAGGTTTAATTTATCCAATTGGAAAACATATAATGATAAGAGATATTTTAACAACAGAAGGAAGTTCAAAAAATGATGTTATGTTTATTTATTTAGATGATAATATTGAAAATATAACTTGTCTTAATTCATCAAGAGATAATTATTTACTTTTAATGGCAAATGAATTAAAAAATAAATCAGGAATTGATATTTATAATTTAGCAAAAATACAATTTAATTCATATACAATTTATAAACCAAGAAGAAGAATTTTATCAACAGAATATAAAAAATTTATTTATGCATCATTCAGTCAAGATGGTAATTTAATAAGTTGTATCGGAGAAACAGGAAATAAATTATTAAAAGGATTAATATATGATGTCCAATCATATAAAAAATATAAAGATGATAATTATATACCAAAATCAATTTTTGAATTACCATCAAATGTAACAAAAATTTCATTTTATAATAATAAGCTCCTTTCTACAAGTGGAAATAATCATTTATCATTTTGGTTTATTTTTGAAAATACTTGTAAAGAATATAAAGCCACTGTAAATTTATCTAAAAATTATGTAGATCATGTTTGGATTTTTGATACAAAATCACCAACTTTAGTTTCTTTAACTGAAGATAATGATATTTATGTTTTTCATGCTATTTTTGAAAAGAGTAAAATGAATAATAAAGGAGAAGAAGATATTCAAGTTATATCAAGATTTACAATTAAACAAACTTTAAGTAATATATTTCAAATAGATGAAAATTATACTCCAAAAGTTAAATATTTTAAAGGTTATATGTATCAAGAAGAACCTTTAAAATCAATGAGAATTCAAAAATTCAATTTAGGATTAGTTGTAGGAAGTAATAAAGGTAATTTATTATTTATTGAAAAAAATCAAAATAATGATTATGTACCTGTAAGATTTACAATGAGAGAAAAAGAAGGTTGTGTTACAGGATTAACTTTTTCATCATTTAATGAAGATACTTTAGCAATTAGTTTCAATACTAATGAAATAGCATATATGTCAATGATAAATATTTTTTCAAATTTAAGAAATGAAAAATTTGAAATTCAATTTAATATTATTTGTGATGGATTTCATAGTGCATCAATAACAACAATGGATGTTGCATTACAAAGACCAATAATAATAACAACATCAAAATATGATAAAACAGTCCGAGTATGGAATTATTTAACAGGACATTGTGAATATTGTAAAATAATATTAGAAGAAAAGGATAATAGTGAAGAGAAAGAATTAAATATTTTATCAGTTGCTATTCATCCTAATGGTTATTATATTGCAATAAGTGATGATGAAATGATTCGTTTTTTTCATTTATGTTATAAAGAATTGCGATTTTATAATAATGATCAAATTGGTTCTGAACCAAGTAAATCAAATTGTACAATGTTAAAATTTTCAAATGGAGGTCATTTACTTGCAGCTTTATGTGATAAAAAAATATATATAATTAGATCATTTTCAAGAGAAACTGTTAAAATAATAAACACACCTCATAGTGGTAATATAGTATCAATATTTTTTCATCCAAGTGATAATTTCATATATTCATCTGGTACAGATGGTTTCATTGTACAATATAATTTATTTGATTTTAACCAATTAAAAATTACAAATAAATTCACTTTATATTCAAATAGTGTTTTCTGTTCTAATTTAGATAAGAAATCAAAAGATATGCCTGATAATATAATATCATGTGGTTTTTGGCAAGAAGGAAATGTATTAACAAATGTTAATTTTGATGCTCCTCGAACTGATGAAATATCCCAATGTAATTTTACCTCAGGTTACATTGATGAAAAAGGAACATCAGTATGTGGTATAAATACAAAGAGATATAATATAAATTCAATAGCTTTAGGAACAGAAGATGGTAAAATGTGTTTATATAATAGAAATGTTAATAAATTAGATAAATATAATACAATAAAGAGATTTGATAAAGTAAAAGCACATAAAGGAAAAATTAATTTTATTTATTATTCAAGAGATACTAATTTATTATTTTCTGCTGGAGAAGATGGTAATTTATTTACTTATGCTGTTTATGAATATCCAGATGGAGAAACTGTTTCTTTTGAAGATAATAAAATGGCAATTAATAATCAATTAAATACTATTCTTGATGAAGGATTAGGTGATAATGTTTTATTAAATTTATTTGAAATATTTGCTATGCAAGATAAATTAAGAAATAAAACTGAAGAAATTCAAAGATTAAGAATTACTATTGATGAAAGTAATAAAACTTATGAAAGGGATTTAAAAGAAAAAATAGGGGAGTTGAATCATAAAAGAGAAAATGAAGTTAATGATTTGAAATCAAAAATTGATCAAATGAAAATTTCAAATGATTCTTTAATTGAGGAATATGAAAAAAAAATTGATTTTATTAATCAAGAAAATAGGAAAAAATTTAATGAAAGAGAAGCAGTAATAAATGATAAAATTGAGGAATTGAATAAACAAATAATTGAATTAAAAGAAAAAAATGGAAGTATGTTAAAAGATTATGAAAAAGCACTTAGTGATAATAATTATGATCAATTAAGTAGATTTAGAGAACTTGAATATATTTTACAAAAAAAAATGAAAGGAATAACTGATAAAAATATATTATTAACTCAACAATTAGATGAACAAAAAGAATTACAAGCAAGGAAATTAAATTTAATTGAAAATGAAAATAATTTAACCAATCAATTAAATGTTGAAAAATATGAAAAAATGATTATTAATTATTTAAAAGAAATTGAAGAAAAAGGAACAGAAATTTTAAGATTAACTGAAAAAAATAATCAATTAGAAAAAAATTTAATAATAAAAGAAAGTTCATTAAAACAATATATTGAAGATAATGAAAGGTATTTAGAAACAATTAATAGTTTAAAAAAACAAGTTGAAAATAAAGAATTAGAAAGAGATAATATGTCAAAAAAATTAAAAGAAACAGAAGAAAATTTACAAGAGAAAACAAAATTAGAAAATTTTTCAAATCAATTAAAAAATGAATTATATAAAAAAAATGTTGCAATAACAACAAAATATAATAACGAATTAGCAACAAGAGATGAAATGAATGATAATAAAAAATCATTAGAAAAGCAGTTAGAAGATACAATTAATTTATTAATAAATAGAGAAAAAGAAATGAACAAACAGAAAATATTAATAGAAGAATTAAAAAAAAAATGGGAAGATCAAAAAAAAGAAACAAATTTAATAAATAAAGACTTTCAAAATCTCCTTAAAAAAATATATGAATCATTTCAAAGTAATGATAAAAAATCAATATTTAATGGAATAAAAGAAATATATCATAAATATATTTCAGATGATGCAATAAAAAATTTTGACTCAAATAAACTTAACAAAGATATAAAAGCAGAATTAGAAAAACATATAGATCATTTACAAAATGAATTAGAACACGTAACAGAAAATAAAAACAAAAAAGAAAAAAGACAAGTTTTAGATTATCAAAAAAAAATGCAAGAAAATTCACTATTAATAGAAGAAATGACAAGAATAAAAAAAATGAATAATGAATACATAAATCAAATAAAATCACTAAAATTTCATAATTTAACAATATCAAATGAATTATCAAAATTAAAAAAAAGTCAAAATATTTTAATTCCAAATGTAACAGCTACAAATATAAATAATACAACAACTCATTTAAATATGATGCAAACAAATACAAATACTTCAATGATAAATAATAATTCTCTTTACACAAATATTTCAACAAATCCTAGTGAAATGTTACCAATGTTAACTATTGGTTTTCCACTTGGTTCTTCTAATAAAAGTGATTTGAAAAATATGAAAAATAGAATTTTTAAACCTGGAAATTTATCTATTCCAAATGAGAAAATTTTAAAGTTTAATGAAATGAAAAAAATAATTGAAGGAAAAAATGATGTTATTCAAAGGTTAAGTGCAGAAAATGATTTTTTAAGACAAGTTAGTTTTTCAAATAGAAGTAGAATTTCCACTTCGCCTTTACCTACAAATTATAAAAATAATGGTTTATAATAATTTTTTTTATTAAATTTTTTAAATTATTTTTATATTATTTTTTTTTATTTGCATTTTTTTTGTCTTTTGTTTTATTTTATTTCTTCTAAGTAAATACATTTTAATAATGGTTTTGGGGTTAATAAATTTTTATTTGTGTAATAGTCTTTTTCATAAAATAAATCTCCATTTATAAATGCTGTATTCATAAATTTATTTTGTATTTCATGATTTTTTTGTCCTAAATTTCCTAAATATTTTTCATATTTATTTTCTTTAAAATGTTTATTAGCAATTTTAGAATAAGGAACACAATAACAAATAAATTGTTTAGGAAAAATATCATCCATAAAATTCTTTTTAATAATATTTTCATCACCATAAGGTTTTTGATAAATAATATAATTATTAACTGTTTGAGAATTTTCTTGAATTTTCTCTAATTGAGAATAATTAAATCGTAAAATTTTTTGAGCCATTAAATCATATAAATTCATTTCTGCTTCATAGGAACCATCATCAATTAAACATTTAGCAAAAAAACGAAGATATGGAAATTTATCAATTACATTAGAAGGATATTCTTTATCATATCTTGAAGTAATTTTAGTAATATCTTTTATTATTATTAAATATTTTTTTATTGATCTATAAATTATTGGATTTAATAAATCAATTAAACTTGAAAAATTTATTGATAAAGGAATTCTAAATGATTTTAATAATATATATAAATGTTTTTCTAATAAACCAATTACTTCTACACTATTTTGTAATGGATTTTCAATTATAATTTCAAAATTTTGATTTATTTTAATTGGTACATTTTTTAATAATAATATTTGTCTTTCATATGGTTGAAATTTCCATGAATTTGGATAGTGTATTATTTTCATTTTATTTGAATTCAATAATGATGCTATTTCTATTGTTGTTACTTTCGGTTCTTTTTTTACTTTAAAAATTACTCCCATTGCATCAACTAAACGTAATGGATAATTTGTTTCTTGGAGAAAATCAGGTATTGATTTTAATGAATATGAAATTTTTTTTATTTTTTTTGTTAGTAATTTTTCTATGTCTTTTTCAATATTTTCATATATTAATTTTTCTATTTTTTCATCTGATATTTTATCTATTATATTTATATTTCCTATATTATCTTTTGATGTATTTGTATATATAAAATTATCTTGTTCTGTTTTATTTATTAATTGAGATAAATTTTGTCTATTTAATTCTTCTTTTTGCTTTTCTTTTTCTTTAATTAAATTTTCATAATATAATTTTGAAATTTTTGAATTAAAATTTAAAGGAGTTTCTACATCTTTTAATGAATCAAGATCATATATTATTTTAGAATTTTTTTTTAATACAAATTTTAATTCATATTTCTCATCTTTTTTTGATAAAATTGCTTTTACATTTAAAAAAAACATCATAATATTTTTAGGTAATTTATTTAAATATTCAGCATATTCTTTATTTATTTTTTTTAAAAAAATAGAAAATACAATATTCCCAATTATATTATTATAATTTTTAACCTTTAATTCAGTTTCAAATTCTTTTGAATCATTATGAATCATAACTTGAATTAAATCAACTAATATTCCACATATATTAAAATCTTTCTTAAGTTTAGTTAATATTTCTTTTAACTTTTCTTTTGAATTATTAATATTATCATATAAACTTTCTAAATTAGATAAAATTTTAAATATTTCTTCAAAATTTTTTGATTTTAAAGTAACATCATATAATTGTTTATTTTTTAAATAATTAATACTTGAATTATTAAGTGAAAAGGATATTAATTCATTTTCCATTTTTTCAGGACAATTTTATAAATTATTTATAGAATAACAATTATTCAAATAATTAAATAAATAATATGCCAAAATATTTTTGTGAATATTGTGGAATTTATTTAACTCACTCAAGTCCAGGAGGAAGATATCAACATAGTCATGGGAGAAAACATATTAATAATAAAATTGAATATTATTCTCAATTTTTAACTGATTTTCAACAAAATACTTTTAATAATTTATTAACTTTAGCTACAAAATTTGCTAATAAACCAAAATCAAATGAAAATAATGATAATATTGAAGAACATGATATTGAAATTAATATTGAGAATAAAGAAGAAAATGAAAATATAGAAAAACAAGAAAATAATGATAAAGAAAATTTAAATGAAATTAAAGAAGAAGATGAAAATAATAAAAGTGTTGAGAATGAAAATAATGAATTAAATAAATAAAAAAATATAATTTTTATTATTTATTAATCCTAAATTTTGAAAATATTTATTTTAATTTAATTATAATAAAAATAATAATAAATTTTATTAAATAATTAAATAATGGGTGAAAATGGACTATTAAAATTTATGTATTTATTTGATCAATATTCAACACCATTTCAAATCAATTTCCAATTTAAAACAACATTTCAATCAATATTTGGTGGAATAATTTCATTGATTATTTATATTATATTAATTTTCGTTATTGTATTTTTATTTATATATTTTGTTACAAAATCAGAACAAAAATTATCAACATTTAGTGATGTATATGATGAATATCCATTTTTAAATCTAACACGTGATCATAATAATATATCATATAGCCAAAAAGAAGATGATAATGGTTATTTTGTATTAGGAATATTAATTATGAAAGAACAAAACTATATAAAAAAAGATGAATTTAATTCATTTTTAGAAATATATATCCAAAATAGAAGTGTAAAAAATAATAAAAATGAATATGGAGACAAATATTATTTTGAAGAATGTACTAAATTAATTACAAATATATCAAAATTTTTAAATTCTGATTTATTGGAGCATGCATATTGCCCAACAAAATCATATTATAGTTTAAAAGGAGCACATGATTCAGAATATTTTCTTTATCAATCACTTAGAATTGAATTAAAGAATGATTCAAATATAAATTTCACACAATCAAGAGAAGAAGCAAGCAATTTAAAATTATCAATTTTATATACTGGATATTCAATTGATAATGATATTAAAAAAACAAATAAATCTCCTATTAAATATTCTATAAAAACATATGATATTGAACTTATTTCTAATATGAGAATTTCTTTAAATATGTTTTTGAAAAAAAATATATTTGAATCAAAACAAAATATTTGGGCAATTTGGGCAAAACCAAAAATACAAAAATGCATTGGTTTAAGTTATTTTGAAAAACAATTAGAAAAACTAAAAAAAAATGAATTAGTAGTAATATCATTAAGAATAGATAATGAATATATAAAATATCATAGAACATTTTTGAATTTTTTCACGTATTTAGCATATATAGGAGGAATATTAAAAGTATTTATTTTCTTAGGTGCCTTAATTGCAATTCCTATGAATTCTAAATTATTAAATGTTGCTGTGTCAAATAGAATGTTTAATATGATTAATCCAGATAACAATAAAGAAATTCAAAAAAATTATAATGATTATAAAAATTTAGAAATAAAGCATAATGGAACTCCTGATGTTTTTAAATCAATGAATCCTATATTATATCAAATTTCTACTGATTATTATAAATATGAAAGAAATAAAGGAATGAATTTTACTATTAAAGAGGCTTTAAGCAAAATGTTTTGTTGTTGTTGTAAAATTGAATCTATTGATAAAAAAGATAAAATTTTTAAATTAAGTTCTAAAGAACTTCAAGATAGATTATCAACAATATCAATTGGTCATTTCGCTCAACAAGATAATTTTTTAACTTCTATAAAATTAAAACAAGAAGAATTATTTTTTGGATATATAAAATCAAATACAATTTTATTTAAAAGTTTAAATGGTATTTGGGAAAAACATAATAAACAACAAATTCAAAATTCAGCAAGTCCATTATTATTAGCATATGAAAAACAATGTAATTTAGTCGATGGATTTAATACAATGAGAAATAAAGGTGATTTAACAAAAGAAGATTTATTAACAATAGACTTATTTCATATTAATTATGATTTAATAAAACAATTCTTTATTATGTATAGTGATAGATTAGAATTAATAAATCCAAAAAAAAAATAAAAAAAATGATAAGATTGAAAATAAAAAAATAAATAATTCAAAAAAACTTTTTTTTTAAAAAAATATAAAAATATAAATACCTCATAAAAAAAATAAAAAAAATTAATTATATGACAGAATATGATGATGAGTCAAATTCTCATCAAATAGATGAACATGATTTCACAAATAACAATACAGAAAATTTTTCAATAGGAATAGATGAACATGATATGGAAGGAGAAAATAAATTTATAGAACAAGAAAGATTAGCATTATTATGGAAATTATTTGATGATAATCAAAAAGCAAGATATGAAAAATATAAAACTTCAGGAATTGAAAATAGAAAAAAGAATAGATCAACACATAAAATTGAATGTCCAAGAACAAAAAAAATTGTACAAAATATTTTAGGAGAAAATGTACAATTAAATAATCAAGTTCAAATTGTTTTACATGGAATAGCTAAAATTTATGCTGGAGAATTAGTAGAAGAAGCAAAAATGATTTTATGTGAAAAATTAGGACCAAATGATAAAATTCCTTCTATTAAACCTGAACATTTAAGAGAAGCAAGAAGAAGAATGTTACAAAGGAAAGTTTTACCTACTGTTAAAATGAAATATCTTTTTCAAGATAAGTAAATTTTTTTTTATTTTTATTTTATAATTTATATATTATAAGTTAAATTATTAAATAAAAAATAAATGGACCAGAAAGAAAAAGAAGATAAAATTATTAAATCAATTATTCCTAAAATTTCAGATTATTTTATTGATAAACCTTCATTGACTAAAGATAAATTATCAGAATTTTTAGAATATATTGATTTAAATATTTGGAATTCTGATGATGAAAAAGAAGTTCTATGGAATGCACTTACAGTTGGTAATAAAGAAGAAAAAGTTCAAAAAATTACAGTAATTAAGAATTTATCTGATTTTATTCATTCTAATGGAAAAGAAATTTTTCAACCTGAGAAAAGTTTAGAAAATTCTGTTAGACAATATTTTAATAATTCATCTAAAATTGCTTATTCTAATAATATTGAACAATTTGATGAAGATTTATTATATGAATTTTATAAATTGTTGTCTGTAATTCAATATAATGATAATAAAACTATTTTCTTTTATGAAATTGAACAATATTTAAAAGAATATCCATTTTTAAATATTAAATTAGAACAAATTATTGAATTATTAGAAAAAATAACAAATGAAAAAGTCACAGAAATTAAAAAAGATTTATATTTTAATTTAATGGAACAATTAAGAAAACATTTAAATCAAAAAATAATTGAAAATACTCAAAATGTAAAAACATTTAATGAAGATGAATTAAATAATCCTGAATTAAGTAATCTTAATTATATTATAGATTTTTCAAATATAATATTAAAATTAAATGATTCTGAATTGATTATTAAAAAAAATTTAATGGATAGTCAAAATGAAAATGATAAAATAAAAATTGAATATTATTCCCAATATTTTAATTCAATAAATGGAGCAATTCAAGTTTATATTTATGAAATTCAAAGAATTTATAATGAACAAAAACAAAAATTTGAATATTATAATTATAGAATTAATACTAAATTAAATATGCTTAAAGAAGAAAATAATACTTTAGAAAATAAATATAAAAGTATTAAAGAAGACTTAGATAAAAATTCAAAAGAAAATTTACAAATTGTTTATGATGAATTAAATGATGTTAAAAATCAAAATGAAAAATTAAAAAATGATATATTAAATTTACAAAAAGAATTATTAGATGAAAAAAAAAATAATATGGAATATGAAAATAAATTAGGATTTTCAGAAAAAAATAATGAGGAATTGAAATCAAAATATAATGTTTTAGAAAAGGAAAAAGAAATATTAAATAATCATTATACAAAATTATTAGCAGAATTTAATGGAAAAATATTTCAAGAACATCAAGAAGAAGAAAAGAAAAAAGAGTCTTTAAAAAGCAATGAAAACTTAACTGAAGAACAAAAAAAATTAATAGCAATGAATAAAGAAACTTTAACATCATATATGATAGAAAGAGATAATTATTGTAATCAATTAGAAGAAATTAATAAAAGTTTAAAATCAAAAATTGAAAATTATGAACAATTACAAGAAAAATATGAAAAAGAAATAACAGACTTAAAAATTTCTTTATCAGCAATAAAAATACAAAATGATCAATTAAAACAAGAAAATGAACAATTAAATAGAGATTTAAATGATTATAAATTAGGTAAATCTAATGTATTAAGTAATTTATTAAAAGATGATGCTGATTTTGATAGTAAAAATAATAATTCAGAAAAAATATTAATTAAAGAAAATTTGTCTCCTTTATTTATTAAATTTTCATATAGAAAAGAAACAATTGCAAAAAAACCTTTTAAAAAAATAAACTTCGATTTCTTAGGTTTAAAAACTGAAAATATAGTAATTCAAAATTTGGATTATGAATACTATAATGAAAGAGAAAATTTAGTTTTTTCAGAATATATAAAATACATAGATCCAGAAAAAGAACAAACAGATTGTATATTATTTATAACTCCATCATTTTTTTATCTTTTAAATAAACAAAATTATAAAATATGTTTTAAAATATCAATAATATTATTAAAAACAATAAATGCTTCAACAGAAAATAATATTATTTCATTAACATTTGACTCAGGCAATATTGTAATTTTTGAAATTTTTAGAGTATTAGAGTTTATAAAATTTTTCCAAACTTTAAATGCAATTGAAAGAGGAAATAATTATGCAATAAATGTAAATGGATATAATAATTCAAATTTTGATAAAAAAAAGAAAAAAAATTATTCAAATACTCCATTTTATGGAAATGCAATTTTATCTAGTTATTTAAAAAAAAGATATGATCAAATATTACAAAGTGTTTATCATAAAAGATTTGTTGCATTATGTGATATAGGTTTAATTGTAATGGATGAACCACAAGGCAAACCACTTGAAATTATTAATCCTTTATTAGCAGAAATTCATGAGTTTAATGATAAGAAAGAATTATGTTTTGAATTATGTATTGGGAAAATTAAACATACTTTTTCTGCTTCGAATAATACTCTTAGACAAAGATGGAGAGAAGAACTTGAAAAATGGATTTTAACTACTTATAATGATGAAATTATTTCTGTTTGATATTATAATAATATTTTTTTTATTATTGAGTATATTATTATAATTTTTTATTTTTAGTTTTTTTATTTTTTTTTAAATATTTTTTTTTTTAAAAATGTGATTTTTTATTTTTTAAAAAATAATTAAATTTAAATTTAAATGGTTGATAATTTTGGTATGATGGATAATGCTTATTTTACTAGTAAATCTGATATTATAAAATGGATTAATAATGTTTTAAAATTAAATATAACTAAAATTGAACAAGCTTGTACAGGAGCTATTTATTGTCAATTATTAGATTCAATTTTTATAGGTAAAGTTAAAATGAATAAAGTAAATTGGAAAGCAAACAATGAAAATGAATTCTTACAAAATTTAAAAATTTTACAACAATCATTAATTGATTGTAAAATAAATAAAAATATTGATATTGCAAAACTTGCAAAAGGAAGATATCAAGATAATTTTGAAATATTACAATGGTTTAAAGGTTTTTATACAAATAAAAATCCAGATTCATCTTTATATGATCCTGAAAAAAGGAGAAATTATCAAAAATTAACTTATTTAAATGATAATGATTTTAAAACGTGCAAAAAAAGAAATTATAATGAAAATAATATAAATAAACAATATGTATATAAAAGTATAAATAAAAATAAGGAAAATAGAAGTTTATCAAGTGAACAAAAATATTTATCTTTTAATAGACTAAATGGATTTATTGGAAATATTGATTTAAAAAATAAGAATATAAACCCTTTTTATAATAGTAATTTTATTTATAATTCAAATAAAAAAATTTTCAGTAAAAAAAATAATTTAGAAAAAAATGTTTATTCAATAACAAAATTTAATAATTTTGATATTATTAATTCAGATATTTCTAAATTTGAACAGGAAAAAAATGATGAAATTGAGGAAATTAAAAAAAAATATGAAGATGATATTAAAATATTAAATGATGAAAAGGAAAAAAATCAAAGAGAGATTATAACTTTAAAACTTCTTTTAGCTGAAGTTGGAAAAGAAAAAGAATTTTATTTTAGTAAATTAAGAGATTTTGAATATTTATTAAATATGAAAACTTCATGTGATAAAATATCCTTAATTGAATTTATGAAAACTATATTATATTCAGAAAAAGAAACGGAAGTAGAAATAGACAACAATGGAATACCAAAACTAAAATTTCCTCCATTAATATAAAAAAAATAAAAATTTCTTCTAAAAAAAAAGGACAAAAAAAAAATTATTTAAATAAAACAAAACCCATATAAATTTAAATTAAAAACTGTTATCTAATTAAATAAAAAAAACCAATAAATAATTATTATAAACTAATCCCAACTTCCAAAGCAAGTACAATCATTTCATTTAAACATTTTTCTCTTTCTTCAATTGTAATACTTTCTCCAGTATTTAAATTATCAGAAATTGTCATCATAGCCAAAGCATTTTTTCCTTCTTTAGCAGCAACCATATATAAACCAAGAGATTCCATTTCAGAAGCCAAAATCCCCATTTTACTCCAATAAACTCTATCATGACAATCATCATAAAAATTATCATGGGATAAAACATTACCAAAAAATACATTTTTATAATTTAATTTATTTACAATTTCATCAGTTTTTTTTATTAAATTATAACTTGCAATAGGACAAAAATTTCCTTTTAAATTATAATTATTTCCAAAATTTGAATTCGTTGAAACTCCCAAAGCAACAACAATATCTCTTATTTTTATTTTTTTTGATATTCCTCCAGCAGAACCAATTCTAATTATATTTTCAACATTGAAATATTTATATAATTCATATGAGTATATTGAAATTGATGGAATTCCCATTCCTGATGATATTATACTTATTTCTTTATTTTTATATTTTCCTGTATATGCATGAATGTTTCTTATGTTTGTTATTTGTTTTGGTGATGTTAAATAAGTTTCTGATATGTATTTTGAACGTAATGGATCTCCTGGCATTAATACTGTTTTTGCAAAGGAGTTTTTCGGAGCTTTTAAATGAGGAGTTTCTATTATTTCCATTTGATTTTTTTTAGCTTTATTTTTTTTTAAGGTTTTTTTAATTTTTTTTTTTATTGATAGGTTTGGAAATGATGAATTATTAATTTAATTTTCCAAAATAAAAATTAATTTGTTATATAAAATCTTATGGAAAATGATAAAATTATTATTGAGCAAAATCATACTCTTATTTCACATTTAATAATTATATTTTTTTCTACATTTATTTTTTTAGGTTTATTTCATTCATTATTTAAATATTCAAAAATTGAAATAATTGTATTTCTAACATTATCAATATTAATAATTTTATATTTAATATCAAGAGAAAAAACAATAAAAAGAAAAAAGGAAATTTATATAGGATTAATATTAAGTTTAATAATATCATATTCAATAATAAAAATAGATTTAAAAAATGATATTTTTTTCCAAATTCATTTATATTACATTTCATTAGTAATATATCACTATTCAGAATATTTAAGTGTATTAATATATCATTTTAATAAATGTTCATGGCATTCATTTTTAATTGATCAAAGTAAAGAATGGATTTTTTCAATTTTATTTAGTTTTGGTGAATATTATATAGAAATGATTTATTTTAAAAAAATAAAAACTTGTTTAATTTTCATTATTTTAGGATTAATTATTTTAATAATTGGGCAATTTTTTAGAATTTCTGCTTTATTTACTGGTAAAATTTCTTTTACACATGTTATTTCTTATAAAAAGAAAAAAGAACATGTTTTAGTAACAAATGGTATTTATTCTATATCAAGACATCCTTCTTATTTTGGTTTCTTTATTTGGTCAATTGGAACTCAGATATTATGTTTTAATCCAATTTGTATTATTTCTTATATAATTGTACTTTTTATTTTTTTTAAAGATAGAATTTTAGAAGAAGAAATTTTATTAATTCAATTTTTTGGGGATGAATATATTAACTATAAAAGAAAAGTACCTATTTTAATTCCATTTATTCATTTAAATGAAGATGATGAAAAAAAAAGTTTGGAAATTTATAAGAAAAATAAAAATATAGAAGAAAAATATCCTAATAAAATTCAAAATGAAAAAAATGAAGAAAGTTTTGATGAAGAAGAATAAATTAATATATTATTATAATATAAAATATAAAAGAATAAAAGGAAAATTAAAAAATATTTTTTAAATAATATAAAATAAATAATAATTAATAAGATTATTATTAAATTTTTTTGGTTGATACCCTGTTTTACGGAAGAATTCTTACTGGGTCGATCCTCACTTACCTCTTCTGCTCGAATGTCAGATTAAATTTTTTAAAATTAAAAAAAATATTTTTAAATTAATAGGTTTAATAAATTTAATTTTATTTAAATGATATTTCAGGAAATGAGTGAATGTTATATCTAAATGTAGAAAAATTTATTATATGAATTTTTAATTGTATGAGCAAATCTCAACATCAAAGGAATTCTTCCCACAAATAGTGTAATTTAATAATTAAAAAATAAAATTTAATATAATCATTTTTATTTAATAAATCATTAAAAATATTTTTCTCTACTATTTCTTGAAAAGTGTTTTTGTGAATATCAAAAGCCAATGGAAGATTGAAGAATTTATTTTTTGTATAATTACATCCCTGGAAATAAAAGTTATAAATATCATCTTTGTTATCTTTATTTTTTATGATATTAGATTGTATTATTATTTTATTTTCTTTTAATTGTGAAATATATAATTCAACTTTTTCTTCTTTAAAATTAGAAGAAAACTTTATATTATCTAAATTGTTTTCCATAAAATTTGAATTCATATTATTATTGATATTTAATTCTTGAAAATTGAATTTAAAATATAAAGGTTTAGAATTTAATATTTTATTTTTAATATCTAATATTATTTTTTTATCATTTTTGAAATAATATATTTGATTTTTTATATTTTCTATTTCTGATGAAACTGAATTTGCTAAATTTTGATTTACATATTTTTTAATATTATCCAAAATTAAATCAATATTTCTATAATTTTGATATATTTGTATTACTTTTTGTTTTTCTTTATTTAATAATGAATTATTCTTCTTAAAATAATCACTTATATATTGTTTTAATTTTTCAATTTGTTCTAATTGAAATAATTCTAATTTTTTATTTATTTTATTTAGATTATCAAATTCTTTGATTAATAATTCAATTAGATTTTTGAAATCAATAAATTCTTTTAAAATATTTGAAACTTTATTTAAATTAAATAAAGTCATTTGATTTAAAGAAATATAATGATGATTATAATGAATATTTTCATTATTTTTTTCAAATATTAATTGACATTCAAAACAAAATTTTTGAATATTAATGTCATCAAAATCATATTCACTACTATTTAATTCATTAATATTTGAATAACATTCAGAATAATATATAGGTATATATTCATCGAAATTTTGAAATTTCCCACAAAATTGACATTTTAGATTATTATTTTTGTAATAATTATATAAACAATTATAACAATATATATTATTGCAATTTATACACTTTCTTAAATTATTCTTATTATGACATATGTTACATTCATCCATCTTTTATTTCCTTTTTATATTTTATTTTATTATATTTTAAAAAATAAATAAATTTAATTTTTATTTAATAATTTTTATTTTTTTATAATATGTTCATATCATATCTTTATTATTTATTTTATTTATTTCAACAGCTGTGTATGATGTATTCCCTGGTTGAGGATAACAAGGATAATTATTAATATTATTATTATTTATATTAGGATTATTATTATTAATATTTATATTATTATTAATATCAGGATTATTATTAATATTTTGATTTTGAACATTTTCAATTTCTTCTAAAGAAGGAAAATCATTATTTTTATTTTCTATAAATTGAATTTGATTCATCATATTATTAATAATTTGTGGACTTTCTTGATTAGAATTATTATGTCCAATAGATATAGGAATAACACATCTTGGTCTAGAATTTTTAGTAGTATAAGATGAAAAATAAACAGAAACTTTAAGATTATATTCACATTTAACTAATTTAGAAATACATGTTGGTACATAATCATTAACATCAATTCCTTTATTTAAAGGATCTTCTTCTCCAATAAGTTTAGTAACTTTAATTTTAAAATCATAAACTTTAATATCATAATTACAATTATGACTTTGTCCTTTAGGAATTAAAACTTTATATTTATTTCTTATTATAGTATCATCAAAATTATATTTTTCTTTTGATTTACATGGACATAAATTAACAAGTCTATGAATACTAATTTTAATTTCATTAACATCCATTTTTCCATTTGTATTATCAACATTTATAGAAATTGGTATATTTTCACCTATACAAAAAATATTTTTACTAATTGAACAATATAAACTTGTTTTACCTTTATCCATTAAACCCCATTTTTCAACATGTACATTTGAAGAAGAACTTAATGGAGTATTTAATATTAAAGGAAGAGATTTAATTTGAATAAATTCATCACAATATTCTAAAATAGGATTATTTGGAATTAAAGGCACAATTCCTGCTGTAATAATGTATCTTAAATATCCTCTAACTTGAAATTTTGGATATTCAAAACTAGGAAAAGTTAAATTATTAGTGTAAATTATAAAAGGAAATGTATAATTTCCATTGTTAAAATTTTTATTTTGGATATTTAAATTAAATGTAATTTGAGGTGTAAAATTAAATTCTCTATCATATTTTTCATCATTGTCAGAATCATAAAAAATATCCCCTCTTCTTACTTTTGATACTGTCCATCCCTCTAAGAGATTTAGAGATATGTTTATGTCTGATATTTGAAGTTGAGGATTACTTTGTAATATTATTGTTCCTTGTATTGGTTCGGATATGAAGAAAGATTTTTTTTGAAGTGATATTGATAAATATGGTGACTTCCTTAGTCCTGATTTTGTATTTCCCATGTTTTTTGTGTAATTTTTATTTTTAATATTTTTTTTATTTTTTATTGTTTTTTTATGTTTTATTTTATATAATTTTTTTTATTAAAGTTATATATTTTTATATTTATTAAGTTTTTAATTATTATTTTTTTTATAAATGGATGAATATATTATGAGTGAATCAAAGGAATTTATAAAAAAATTAAAAAGTAATAAAAATGGTTATATATTCCTTCAACCAATTGAAGAATTAGTAAATTCATTACCTGATTATAAAGAAAATATAAAACATCCAATAGACTTATTAAAAATAGAAGACAAACTAAATAAATTTGGATATAATACAATAGAAGATATGAAAGAAGATATTGAATTAATGATAAATAATTGCTTAACATATAATTACCAACCAAATTCATGGGCAAATAAAAGTGCAGTTCAATTTAGCTTTTTTTTTAATAATAATTATAAAAAATTCTTATCAAAAATTGAAAAATATAATGAAAAAAAAAACACATTTCTAGGAAGAAAAAAACCAAATAATCAAATAAGAGATGATTACTCAACAACAAGTCGTTTTAAAGGAAAAAGTATAAATAATGATAAAATAGAATTAAATTCAAATATAAATAATAACATAACTATATTAACATATGATGATGAGAAAATAAGTAAAAGAGTAAAAAATTTATTTACATATATAAAACCATCATTAAATGCTTCAGAAGAATCAATTGAAAATGTAATTAATATTTTAATAAAAGGTTTTTCTAAAAGAAATAAATCTTTTAATGAATTATATGATGATGCAATGAAATTTATAACTAAACATTTAACTGCCCCTGAATTAAGAAGTAAATTTATGAAAAAATTTAGGAAATTAATTCGAACTTTACAAGATGAACAAAATGAAGAAGCTTCGAAAATGGAAATGAAAAATTTAAATATAAAAATAGATTTAAATGAAAATGAAGAAAAAAGACAAGAAAAAAGTAAATTAGAACAAATTAGAAGAGATATTAAAGTTTTTGTTGAGAATCAAAAAGTTCCTGATGTTTTTTTAGATCCTAATGAATATTCTATTGAACCTGTTTTAAAGAAAAAGATTTATAATTTTGTAATGGATATTAGGAATAATAAAAATAATCCTCCAGTTAATAATGAAGCAAATGATTTAATTGATTTAGAATTTTAAATTTTGTTTTTTTAAATTTATTTTTAATAATTATTGATGTTTTAATATTTTTTATATTTGTAAATCTCTAAATTATAATTATAAATTATATGTTATTAATTAAATATTTAATATTTTAATATCATAAAAAAAATGAATGAACTTTTTGAAAAAAATGGAAAAGGAAATAAAATACCTTTAATTAATAGTAATATCAAAAAGGATAATTTTATATTATTCTTTAATGAATTATCAAAATTAAAAATATCAGAATGTATTGCTTTATTAGAAGAATTAAAGGATTATATAATTAAATCACCAGAAATTGGTCAAATAATTTTAGACTTTAATGATATTTATAATGTAAATGATAAAGGATTTATTGAAATATTAATTGAGAAATATCTATTTTTTGAATGTGATTCTGAAAATAAAATGAAACTTGAAGAATTTTTTGAATTTTTTTCTAATTCTTTTCAAATTAATAAGAATATTTATGATTTTATTTATCAAATTATTGGGAAAATGTTTCGTGAACCAAATATTATTAATTATAATCATTGTATAATTTTTGAAAATTGCTTAAAATTATTAAAAATTTTTTATAATAAAAGTGATATTGAAAATGAAAAATTAAAAGATAATTTCTTTTATTTATATGATAACGAAATTAAAACTAATATAAATAAAGATAATCCTTTAAATTTTCAATTTATTAATATTTCTTTCTTTATATATATTAATAATTATTATAAAAATAATGAAAGTATTATTTTTAAAATTCTTTTTTTAGAAAATAATGAATTATTAATGAAATTAAAAAATTTTAGTATTGAATTATTTTATAATAATGAACTTATTAATGAAAAAAATAATGAAATAATATTGAATAAAGATAATTGGAATTTAATTCAATTAAAAATAAATAATAATAAAATATCAGTAATTATAAATAAATCAATAACTTTAGAAAAAAAAGAAATTGATAATAAATCAATTATAGACTTAATATTCTTTTCAAAATTTAATGGTTTAACCTCATCTATTATAATATCTAAAGAAGAATTAGTTATAAATAAATATTTTTCAAAAAATTTTATTCAAGATTTATATGAAATAAAAAAAATAAATTTTATAAATAATGAAGAAGAAAATGAAATAAAAAAAACAAAAACAAATGAAGAAATTAAAAGAACAAGTATAATTAGTGAAAAGGGCAATGATGGAATAAATGATAATAATATAATTCATAATTTTTATAAATTTATTACAATACCATTTATTTTATTTTTACAAACTGAAAAAGATAAAATTGAAGTATTATTTAATAAAAATCATTTTCCATATTTATATTCTTTTAATTACTATTATTATAAAGAAAATATTTTTTTAATTGGTGGAACAAAAAATATTTTACCTTTATTTGAACTTTTATTTAAACTTTTTTCTAAAGATTCAAGATTTCAAAATATATTAAGTGATATTATTGAAATAATTACTTCAATATTATATTATGATAATAATATTGATGATTTTATTTATTCAAATTCTTTTCAAATTTATTTTTTATTCTTAGAAAAAATTGAACAACTTGGTGATGAGTCAATATTAGAAAAAAATATTCCTGTTTTTAAAATATTATTTAATTCAAATAAAAATGATATGATTTATATTAATATGAAAAGATTTTTAAATGAAGATAATATTGTTAGATTTTTATTTAAAAAAGAAATTGGTTTTAGTGATTTTTTATTACATCTTCAAAAATATAAAAATAATGCATTTCAATTTTTAATTAATTTTTTATTACATACAAAAGATAAAAGAAATGAAATAATATTTGATGATATTTTTGATTATTTTAATGAATATTTTAAAAATAAAAAGAGTGATAATATTATTAAAATTATGGAATTATTAAAAAATAAATCATTAGATAGTAAAATAATAGAAAAAGCATTCAATGTATTAATTAAATTTATGGAAATATCATTATCAGATAAAAAAATGGAAAAAATACTTTTAAAAATAGAAAAAAAATTTAAAGTAAATATAATTGG
>Ga0256407_10003580_pt1 | contig 27391 bp, 13 predicted proteins | sample RumenRJG_04DNA_FD_193489 | JGI IMG/M metagenome (GOLD analysis project Ga0256407, IMG submission 193489) | Bovine rumen microbial communities from Lethbridge, Alberta, Canada - RJG_04 | ecosystem: Host-associated > Mammals > Digestive system > Stomach > Rumen | place: Canada: Alberta... | reverse complement strand
AACCTTTGTCAACCCTGTCCACGAGATGGCAAAATAAAAGCCCTCAAAATTCTCCGCGGTAGAAATGCGTTGCAAAGGTAAGCGGATTTTTGAGAACCACCAAAAAGCAAGTCTGAAGTGTTAAAATCTAAAAGTGGTTGTAATACAATGATTTAAGTTTGATTAGTTTTCGTTATTCATGGTAGTTTAGAGGTCTCTAACATATAGTATGCGTGGACTACATGATGCTCTGAAACCCATCAAAAAAGAGACTGTGCCGATATGAATGACACAGTCTCTTTATATAATAGAATCTATGAGCTATCTGAGCACCTTCTTGGTTACCACTGAGCCATTAGCGTAGGTCTTGCGGATAATCTGCATACCACGACCGGCATTGGCGGTGCGGCTGCCACCCAGTGTAAAGATCTCGGTGCGAACCACGGCACCCTCTGGCTGAACAGTCTGAACGCCCAGGGTCTCCTCGTTGTAAGCCTTCGACAGCTCACCATTGTTCATCAGATAGATGTCATAAATTTGGGCACCAGATTTAGCTGCGGTATGAAGAATGCGTACATAAACCTCTGCTTCCTCATTGTAACTCAGCTGCGTCTTCTTCCAGTTACGCTTAATAAGTGAGAAGGCTACATCGCCCAGTTTCACCCAATTCTCGCCGTCAACAGAAGTTTCAATCTGCATGGTAGGAATCTGGCCCTCGTTGCCGTTACCAGCATAAATCACGACGTCAAACGGACCAGCGAACTTGGTTGTAGTCTGTAAGTTTGCATTAAACGGACCGTCAGAAGGCTGTTTGCCGAATGTCAGGGCATTGGGAGTGATACCGATAGAGTCGTTAACGCCAATAGCATCCTCTGCAGTATCTGGGTTACGCATACTTGTGTCACCAATATTCCAACCTATATTCAGGCTTTCCCAGGTCATGACCTGACCGGCAGAAGTCAGTTTCCAACCATCAGCTTCGAAGGTTTCTGGATCAAGCGTGTTGTAAACAATAGAGTCCTCGCCATTGATATCCTTCAGCACTTCCTTTGGACTTGTTTCGTCGTAGTACTTACCTGCATTCTTACCCCATGTGAAGAAATAGTTTGCATTAATGATATTGCCGCTATCATCTTTCTGCTGGCCCTTGCCTGCCCAACCGTCCTTGTTGGCATCAAAGTGAGCTAAAACGTCCCAACGGATATTTGTATTGTCGAAACCGTTAACACCTACGAACTGATTGACAGCATCAGAAGCAAGAACACCTACTGCTGCATTAGCAAAGACGGTGAGAGTAGCGGGAACGGTTACTTCAAATGGCTCGGTGTACAATACAGATGCAGTGGTAGCAGTCTGTCCGGCAAAGTTATAATAAATGTCAGCACCTTCGGTTGTTCCTGTCAGGGTAACGATGGTCTTTCCTTCCTGACGATCCAAAGATACGATCGGCTTAGCAGCCTTATGGGCGATGGCAATCTTCTTCTCTGCAATTTCGCTGTCGGTATAGCCGTCACCGGTAGCGAATGCCTTGACGACGAGACTGTCGGTCAGGGTGAAAGGCTCGGTGTAGAGCGTGCTGGCAGCGGTAGGTTCAGTACCGTCGAGCGTGTAGTAGATAGCGTTGCTGTTGGCAGCGGTGATAGTCACAACGCTCTGTCCGTCTTCCTGAGTGAAGGTGATGACGGGAGTACCAACGGCAGCAATGGCACGCTTGGTCTTGGCAGCAGCCACGATGACCTGTGGAATCAGATCATACAGAGTACCAATGTCGTTGGGGATGTAGTAGTAGGCATTGCGGCCGGGGTTATGTACGTGGATAGCCACATTGTCGCCAGCCTTAGCCAGAACGGCGTCGTTCTTGAAGTAGTCGCCCAACTCAACAGCAGTAATTCCTTCTTCAAATTCGATAGCATCTATGCCTTCGAAGATAGCATTTGTAGGATCTACTATGGTCAGGTCTTTCAAATTGGTATTAACGGCCTTGCCCAAACCAAGGCTTTCGTAGATACCAGCATTGAGGTTGATAACGGGGATAAAGCCGATAAGCGGTTTCACCACGTTAGCCTCCTTGACTTTCGTAATAGAAGGAGAAATCAGGACAGCATCGAAATCAGCAAGTGATTCCAGTGTGACATCTTCGGTAGCGGCAATCGTTGTCACATCTAACTTCTCGTTGCCATCGAGCATCACGTAGGCCAAATCCGTGTATTCTCCTTCCATGTTGATGCCAGAAGCGTGGAGATAAGCCACCTTCTTGGCTTCCTCAACCTGAGGAGAATCGCCGTCGCCAACTGTGATGTAATAAAGGTGGCAACCATTGGTGTTGCGGATTGTCACATCAAAAGTACCATCCTCGTTGGGGGTGTCGGTCAATCCCTCTGCGGGAACCAGCCACTCCTGGTCTACATAGGTGGTAGGAACTGCTACGTCATTGCCATCGGGATCTTTCAGCTTGGTGCCACTGTTGCCAATACCGATATAGAGTTCAACACCACGTGCATCAGACAGTTTGTGCGACTCTACCCCCATCTTGATGGTGGTACCTGGAGCTACGTGAGGAATCACAAAGTAGTTCTTGGTCTTACTGCCCAACCAGAGGTAAGAAGCACCATTATAGGTCCACAACTCACCGGCAGTTGCCTGCTGATAGTTCACGGCAATGGCCAGTGAGCGGGCTGTGGTGTTGGTATAGCCCAGGCCTTCCAGTTCGGCAATCACCTCACCGTTGGCCATCAGCGTGGCAGGTGTGGTGGCATTACCCTGAGCAGTCACCTCCCAGAAGCAGTTGTCCTTAGAGGTCTCTGTTGGCTCGGTCGCTGTGGCTTTCTCCACGTCCGACCATGCTCCTGTGGTGGGGCCTTTGGCAGATTCTGCCTTCAGATTGGCTACAGTTGCAGCACTCCACTTAGTGAAGTCCCACGACTTACGATACGTCTCTTGTGCGTTCACGGTCAGTGCGAGCACAAGCAGCGTTGCAAGTGTAAAAATTTTCTTCATAATTAATTGTTTTAGTTACTTATTTTGTTGTTGATTCATTTTATATGGTGCAAAATTAAGAAAAAAAGTTCAACGACAAAAAGATTTTAAGGATTTCTTGCTAAAAAGTAGGGATAAATATCATTTTTCGGGGGTAAACAGAAAGAGCAGCACCTATATCAAGCATTGCTCTTTGTTTATTCGTTATGATAATTACTGCGATATTATCTGAGCACCTTCTTGGTGACTACAGCACCGTTGGCACAGTCTTAGATTATAGCGATACAGCAGCATCGTCTTTCGTTTGTTTCCTGTGCAAGCATTCAAATATTTGTGCATTCTGGGTACTGAATATAGCTTCTGACTCGTCTTAAACTGTAACTACTCTTTTACCTTAAACTCCATTTCTACTCAATTATTCTAAATTTTCTGTCGTTTTTCTTGCAAAACTCATTAATTATGCCTATCTTTGTAGCGTAAGGCCCCGTTGTCCCTGCTTATGCATACTTCGGGGTTAGTGTTTTTATATAGGGAATACTTCCGATATCCTATATGTGACACCTTCGCTACAATCCGTGTTTAGCCACAGATTTGCCATGTTATCGCTTATTCTTTCCAACATTGTGGAGCACAGATTCTCCGATTCCTGAATAGATGTCTCAGTATCTATACAATACTCCATATATTGGCGTGCTTTCTCGTAAGAACAGAATAACGTGTTCTCGTATTCACCATTCACTTCGCTGTCTTCACTGATATTGACCAGCGTGAACAAGTAAAATGGTTGCTCTGTCTTTTTCTTCATAGTCATCACTGCATTAGACAAAATTCATTGTGATATTTCAGAAACACCTCATGCTGGCTTTCAACGTGGATAAGATGAACACTATTGTCCATACCCAACATTTTTCTTTCCGATTCAGAGAAAAATCTTGAGTATAAGATTTTACCTCTTTTGTCGAATGATATGTAGCCTTTGTCAAACAATTTATCATAGTTGGGTAGAAGCAACAGCCCATTATACACAGATAGACGCTCCTCGTTTGTGCTGTTTTTCCAAGGCTTGATATGTGAAGCGACAAGGCAATCGAACTTTCCAAACTTTGTAATTGAGCAGCCACCCCAGTGATCAATCAGACGCTGACGGAACAATCCCTGTCCCACTCTTGCCTTAACAATAGCATCACGTTCCGTCTTGTTCAAAGAACTACTATCTTTTACTTTCTTAATTTCATCCTCAATCTGGTTCTCTTGTATCTGGATGTAGTCGTCCTGGATAAATTGTCGAAACTTGCGCAGTGCAGAACGGAAATTGGTCAGGTCACGAGGCGTGATATACCTGTCCCTATATCCCATCAAACCACGTTCACTTTCTATTATTTGGTCGATAGCTTCTTCACTAAGCGATGATGTGATAGCATAGTTATTTGACAAGAACTTTAGCCAGGACATATAGTTTGTCCGAGAATGTTTATTGATGCCTCCCAATGGAGAGGAAAGATAATGGTAGAAATCGCTTTCCCATTCCGAAAACCATTTGTCTTTATCGCTCATATTTGTTTTGATTAGATGACTATCTTTGTTGCTTCATCACCTTTAGATTTGGGATTACAAAAGTACACAATAACTTTGAGACTTCCAATTTTCCAGTCGTTTTTCTTGCAAAACTCATTAATTATGCCTATCTTTGCAGCGTAAGGCCCCGTTGTCCCTGCATATGCATACTTCGGGGTTAGTGTTTTTATATAGGGAATACTTCCGATATCCTATATGTGACACCTTAGTTACAATCCGTGTTTAGCCACAGATTTGCCATGTTATCGCTTATTCTTTCCAACATTGAGAAAATATCTCATTTAATCTCAGTTCCGTTAACGTAATATCAATTCGATGGCAAATTTAGAACATTTCTTTTAATTACAATATTTATCCAAAAAAATATGTATAATTCATGATTTTTTTTTTAGCCGTAGACAACAGGAATCTTTGGCTACAGACATCCGAATTGAAGTGAATAAACATCGTCATACAATCTGCAACTAACTATTCCCGTCGTGCTCTTATTACATAAAATCGGTAGCGAACAGATGTCGCTACCGATTTTATGTTTGTGGTTTATTGTATTAAGAGGGCTATTATCTGAGCACCTTCTTGGTGACTACTGCGCCGTTGGCGTAGGTCTTGCGAACGATCTGCATACCACGACCGGCATTGGCGATGCGGCTGCCACCGAGCGTGAATACCTCTGTGCTAACCACTGTACCCTGAGGCTGTACGGTCTGGATGCCAGTCTTCTCAGCCATATCGGCCTCGCTGTAAGCCTTAGACAGTTCACCGTTGTTCATGACGAGGATATCATAGACCTGTGCTTTGGTGCCACCGCTGACTTGTGCCACACGGAGGAACACCTCTGCCGTCTCGTTAAAGCTGGCACGGGTACGCTTGATATAGCGCTGTGTAGTAGCCATCTTCAGGGTGTCGAGGGTAGCCCATGTCTCACCGTCGGCAGATGTCTGTATTTCCAGGATGCCTGCTCCGGCGTTGTTGCCGTTGCCGCAATAAACAATCACATCGAAGGGGCCAGCCAGCTTCTTGGTGCTCTCGATACGAGCGGTATAAGGATCGCCGCTTGTCTTAGCACCAAAAGTAATCACGCCCTTGGAAGGAGTACCGATAAAGTCGATAGCCTCTTCGGCAAAACGGCCGGTGGCTCCATTGCCTACACCCTCGCCAGGAGCCAACTGCAACTCACCGGTGAGAACCTGGCCCTCGGACTTCAATACCCAACCGTTTTCATTCAATGGGTTGATGACTTTCAATGCCTCGGGATTGACCTTGTAGATATTGATGATAGAGTCTGTAACGCCATCGCTAGCCTTCACTGTCTTAGTATCTTCCACTTCATCGGTATAGTAGTTCCAGGAGGCCTTGCCCCAGAAGTAATAGGCAGATGCCTTTCCTTCAGCACCACTTTCTGTGTCGTTGATGAACCAGTCGGTCTCGTTAGCATTGAAATGTGCCAGGGTGTCAAGACGGATAGTGGTATTGTCGATGCCATTGATACCTACATACTGGCTGACCAGATCAGAGGGAAGAAGACCCTCACCTTCTGTCAATACGGTAATGATAACAGGCTCAGTCAGTTCGATAGGCTCAGTGTAAGGCTGTGACAGAGCCGTTGTCTTGGCTTTGTTGAAGTTGAAGTAAGCCGTAGTTCCTTCAGCAGCAGAGATGGTGATGATGCTCTTGCCAGCCTCGCGTGATACTGAGATGCTGGGAGCAGCAGCCTTATGGGCGATGGCAATCTTCTTTTCAGCAATCTTAGAGTCAGTATAGCCGTCGCCGGTAGCAAATGCCTTGACGGTGAGACTGTCGGTCAGGGTGAAAGGCTCGGTATAGCGTGTGCTCTCGGTAGTGGGGTCGGTGCCATCAGTGGTGTAGTAGATAGCCTTGCTGTTGGCAGCGGTGATAGTCACAACGCTCTGTCCGTCTTCCTGAGTGAAGGTGATGACGGGAGTACCAACGGCAGCAACGGCACGCTTGGTCTTGGCAGCAGCCACGATGGCCTGAGGAATCATCTCTGTCGTACAATAGTCACTGGGGATGTAGTAGTAGGCGTTGCGGCCGGGGTTGTGCACGTGGATAGCCACCTTGTCGCCTGCCATGGCCAGAACAGCGTCGTTCTTGAAGTAGTCGCCCAGCTCTACGGCAGTAATGCCTTCTTCGTATGTCACGGCTTCAATGCCTTCGAAGATAGCGTTTGTAGGATCAGTGATAGTCAGTTCGGTTACATCGGTCTTAACAGTGCTGCCCAGACCCAGCTTTTCGTAGATATTGGCATTGAGGTTGATAACGGGGATAAAGCCGATAAGCGGTTTCACCACGTTGGCCTCCTTTTCCTTTGTGACAGAAGAAGAAACAAGCACAGCATCGAAGCCAGAGAGAAAATCCAGTGTGACATCCTCCGTTGCGCCTATCGTGGTCAATTCAAACTTATCATTGCCATCGAGCATCATATAGTCCATATCAATGAATTCATCCAAATTGATGCCTGCACCAGTAAGATAAGCCACCTTCTTGGCCTCCTCGACAGCAGGCGCATCACCTTGGTCGATCATAAAGAGGGTGAAGTCGATACCGCCGTCGGGAGTCAGCTGGAACTGCACATCCACGGAGTCGGTGCCTTCGGTTACCACTTTCCATACGAAGGTGTAGGTACCCTCAGAGCCTTCCACCTGATTGCCCACGAAGATACAGGCACCGCCATACTGGGGAGAGCTCTCCTCGGCCTGGAACTGGAGATAACTCTGCACAGGAGCGATACCACGGTTGGTAGCTGTTCCGTTAGCAGAGCGGCCTACGATGGTAATCTTCTGACCGTTGGCCAGTTTTGGGAAGGTTATTATCGTACTTTTTCGGGTAAGACGAAGCTTGGTGGTGGCCAGATGGATAGAGTTGTCCTTATTCTTACCAATATCGAAGGTCAGTCCCTTCAGTTCAGGGATTACCTGCCCGTTGGCAATCAGTTCGATGACACCCTGATTGCGGGCATTCTTCCAGTTGTTGGTGTTGCCTTCGCCATCCTGTCCGTTGCTGGCCCAGTTAGTGGCATCGGCATTGAGGTTGGCGATAGTCTCTTCGCTCAGACCTTGTGTGAAGTCCCACGACTTCTTTTCCTGTGCGCCAGCTCCCAACGTGAAGGCGAGAAGCAGTGCAGTGATAGATAAAAGTTTTTTCATACGCATTTATTAGTTATAATAGTAGTTAGTTCAATTTAAACGGTACCCAGTAGGCACCATCCATGATGCGGCTGCGCACGGTGGCTGCCAAGCCCGTATCGGTGTACTTAGCACAAACACGGTTGGCCACGATAGCGGGATCATTATAGCGCACGGCCATACGGCACATCATAGGATAGACCTTACCCTCGCCGGCAAATTCCAGCATCGCCTCATCGAGCAGGGCCATATCATTGAACTTCAGCGAGGCCGTCTCGCCCAGGTCAAAGATATTGTCTTTCAGAGCACGGGCAGTGAGTCCGCTGAAACAGCCACGGATGCCGAGCGACGGATATTTGCGTGTGCCCCAATTGGCATCGGCCGTCCAGTCGCACTTCTTCGGGTCCACCGTGCTGGCGAAACCTTCCCACTCTGGTGACGAGGCACTGAAGCAATAGTCCAGATCACCAGACTTCACGCCCGTATTAAGCACGGCATTCAGGGCTGTGAACCGCTTCAGGTGGTTCAGGGCTTCGCAGAGCATGATATGATACTGTGTGGCGCGGTAGATATAAATATGTACATCGTCCTGATTGGCATTGGCACGCACACTGCTGCCCACGGGACGGAACTTTGCCAGGTAACGCTGACCCGACGAGTTGCCGAAGCAGCACTTATAGCGGGTGTCGCTGGTCGTGGCTCCGGGATTGAAGGTCTTGTCGAGGAAACGCTCTACACCGACTTCTGATGGGCGCAACAGATACTTGTTGGGGAACTCATTGGAGAAATGCTTCAGCAATGAGTTGGTCTGGTTGTTGTTGAAATCGTAGATGATAGCCGACACCGACTCGTAGGGATAGGGCTGGGCATAGTTCCAGATGGGAGAATAGTGACCGGGGGTAGAACCGGAAGGCATCCAATAGACATTAGAGCCAGGGTCGCTGGTCACGCATATCTGCTTATTGAGAACCTCAAGCAGCAGGTCGGCAGCTTTCTTGTAGTAAGTCTTGGCATCAGTACCGGCAGCATCCATCACGGCACCCTTCCAGAGACACAAATCGGAATAGAGGCCAGCGTATGGAGGAACGATATAAGTCCATTTGCGATAGCTGCTGTTGGCAATATCAGAGACCTTGGAGGGGTCGAGCCAAGCTATCCAGTTGATTTCCAGCGTAGAGGGTACGCCGTCGAAGCCGTTGTCCAAAAGGGCAAGGCATTTGTCGATGACCTGATCCAGAGGCAGTACGGGATTCTTCTCGCTGTTGGCAGCATCCTCGGGTGTGACATCAGAAGCATCGTACCAGATGGCCTGACCGTAAATCTCGGCAAGGGTCTTATAGGCCCAGGCCTTTGTGCGGATGGTACTGGATACGAGGGCTTCCCACGCATCTTTGTCGACACTGGGGCTCGATTTGTAGTTCACCATGTTCTGGAGATAGTCATTACAAGCCAGGATCACCTCGTAGTAACCCTTGGGGTTGGCGTATGAGTTGCCTTGCAGGTTGGGCTCGTAGTTGTAGAGTGCAATGAGTTCATCGGACGACTCGTCGCTGGGTTCAATGAGCTCGCCGCGTGGTTCGGTGAGCAATATCTCCTTGTCGCCCACGGCCTGCATCTTGGTGATGATGCCCAGGAAGCCAGTGTACATCTCCGTGTTGCTGGTGAATCCCTTGCTGCCGTCGAGCTCATCGTCGGTAGTAGGATTGAAGTAGTCTGAGCAGGCGGTGAGCAGCATAACTGCTCCTACAATGTAAAAATTAAACCATTTAAAAATTAAAAAAATATTTCGTTTCATAATAATCTTTTTTACATTATTACATCTTATAATTTTTACATTGTCAATTAGAACTTCAGGTTCACACCCACCTTGACAGAACGTGGTGCAGTGGTCTTTCCGTAGTCGACACCCTGCATCAGCGGGCTATAGGAATAAGAGAACTCCGGGTCGAGCCCCAGATACTTGGTGAAGGTGATCAGGTTCTGACCGGTGATGAAGGCCGTGCCACCCTGGATGAAGTTCCACAGCGGCTTCTGCCAGGTATAGCTGAAAGTCACGTCGCGCAGCTTCAGATACGAGGCATCCTCAATCCATCGGTCGCTGAAGGCATTGTTGCCCACACGGTCGTTGTAGCGTACACGTGGCATATCGGTCTGCTGACCTTCCATGAGCCAGCGGCGGTTGACCGACTTGGCCTGATTGGCGAAGGTGTTGCCCGATTCGGTGATGCGTCGCACGGCATTATAGGCATCATTGCCCACGCTGTAGGCGAATGTCATGTCGAGGGCAAACTGCTTGTACTCGAAGCGGGTGAAGAAAGAACCATAGAAGTCGGGGGTGGCAGATCCTATCACCTCGCGGTCTTCGTTGTCGATGATACCATCACCGGTCTTGTCGAAGAAATGCACATCGCCGGCACCGAATTTCTCGCCATTGGCAGTCAGGTTGGCAGCCTCGGCCTCGGCAGTGGTAGAGAACACACCCTGTGTCTTCAAGCCGTAGAATGCGTATGGGTCTTCACCTTCGCGGGTGATAACCTGAGCATCATCACTGAGGGTATTGACAATCTGGTTGAGTGAACCTAATGACACCACACGGTTGCGAAGCGTAGTGAGGTTGCCGCCCACAGTCCAGCGGAAGTCTTTCAGACAGACGGGCAAGAAAGCTGCCGTCAGTTCCAGACCCTGGGATTCAAACTTTCCCTCGTTGGTGTAATAGATGTTGGACCCCATCAGCACAGAGCGTTCGCCTGCCACCAACACATTAGACGACAGGATATTGTAATAGCCGATGCCTATGGAAACGCGGTTGCGGAGCAGCGATGTCTCCAGTCCTACGTTGACGGTACGGTCTTTCTCGGCTTCTAAAGCGGTGTTGGGTACATTTCCTCGCACCAGTCCGGAGATGTTCTGGAAGGGATAGGAGGTATAGTAGTATTTTCCCAACTTCGACGAGAAACGGCTGTTGCCACTCAGGGTATAGTCGGCATAGACATTCAGTTTCTCTATCCATTGCATCTTATCGAAGAACGACAGTCCCTTAGCCATGAACACAGCCTCGGCAGCAGGATAGAACGACAGGCGGGTGGCATCGGTGCCAATGCTGGAAGCTCCGTCGAGCGAGGCCGTAAGACCCATCTTCACTGTATTACTGAACGTCCAGTCGGCATGGGCATAGCCATTGGCCCAGTTCCATTTGTTGTTATAGCCCGAGAAATATTTTCCAAGCGACTGTGCATCGCCAAGGGTCTGATAGAAGTCGTTGTTGGAGTTGCGCCCGAACCCGGCATCATACTCATACGAGGTGGTCAGTGCCTGCCAGCCGGCATTGAAATTCAGCTTATGAAGTTCACCGAAGTTCAGCTTGTAGTTGCCGTTAATGTTAAAGAACATATTGAAGGTATGGTTGGTACCCACACGCACGGTGTTGTCTGCCTCTCCGTACTGGTCGTAGGTAGGCACTATATCCATGTTGTCCTTGCCGGGAATGAACGCCTCCTCCTGGTTATAGTTGTAGTACATACCCACCACGCCATTGAAAGTGAGGTTGCGGAGCGGTGTGTAAATCAGTTGTATCTTGGTGTTCATGTCGTACTGACGGTTCTTACCCATCATAGTGTTGACCAGCGAGACGGGGTTAGACACGCGGAAGTTCTCGTCGGTGATGGCCCCTAAGTAATAGTCGGCATACTTGCCGGTGAGGTTGCCGTACATATCGCTCCAATAGGGACTGAGCAGCGGTGCACGACGATAGGCTGCCAGCAGCGGATTGGTCTCTAAGCTGATACCCTGCTCCTGGTACTTGCCTTTCAGATAGGCCGTATTGATGTTGGCACGGATCTCAAACTGCTTGCTCACCAATACCGAGGCATTGATCTGCGCCTGATAGCGGTCGCTGTAGGTCTCTTTCAGCGTTCCCTCGTCGCTTGTATAGCCTAACGAGATATTATACTTGGCAATATTGTCACCACCCTCGACCCGGAACAGATAGTCCATCGAGGTGCTGTTGCGATAGATCTCGTCCTGCCAGTCGGTGTTGTACTGATACAGGTACCATTTGTTGGCCTTCGGGTCGCTCAGGAAGTTGAAGTCGCCGAAGAAGGCCTCCATGTTGGGATAGTAGGTCAGGCCTATGTCGCTCAGGTAGTTCTTGTACTCTGTGGAGTTCATCAGCGGGATGCGCTTGCTGTTCCAGTTGGTACCGGCAATGGCCGAGAACGAGATACGGGTGTCCATATTCGTGCTGCTGGCCTGGTCGGTCTCAATCATGATGACCCCATTACTGCCCAAGGAACCGTATGTGGCAGCCTCGGCCCCTTTCAGTACGGTGATGTTGCGGATGTCCTGATTGTTCAGAGCCTGGAACACGGAGCGCGAGTATCCACCCACGATCTGACTGAGGTTGGCATCGGGCATATAAGGCACGCCGTTGATGACTATCAGGGGTGCATTGTCGGCCACTAAGGTGTGTATACCACGCAACTGCATATAGGCACCCTCGCCCGTCATGCCGCTCTTATTGGTAACCAGCAGACCGGCCATCTCGCCTTTCAGGGCATTGTCGATAGAGAGTGAGCCCAAGGCAAAGTCCTTGCGGTTGACATTCTGCTTGCTGGTGGCAGCAGCATCGGCCTGCGTGGTGGCGTATGGGGTGACAAAGGTCTCGTTATAGCGGCTGCGATTGGTCTCTATCATATAGATGCGCAGGTTTGTTGCTGCATGGTCGTGTATATACACGGTGCGCTGGAAGAACCCGTCGTGCCACACGTTGATGGCATGGCCATCCTTGACACCCTCGATGGTGAAACTGCCATCTGCATCCGAACGTACGGTCTCACAACCAGGACTGGTGATGACAGCCTCGGCCACGGGCTCGCCTGATGATGTTGTCACTGTTCCGCTGAGTTTCTGTGCATACGTGCTTGATGCAAAGAGGGTGGGCACTGCCAAGCACAAAGCTATTTTCTTAATATTCCTCATGTTTTTCAATTTTTCTGAGCGAAGCGAATTTAATGTTTAATGTTTAATCTTTAATCTACTTCGTGTTCTCAATAGGGCGCAGGCACCAGTGATGGAGCTTGATGTTGGTCTGGCCTTCCCAGTTATTGCTACTGATACGGAATGTGAGTCGCACGCCGGAGTTGTCGCCGTTGACATCGGGGATGGTCAGCTCATCGAAGACTTTTCCTCCATCGGTGTCGTAATAGGATGCCTTGCTATTACCCCCCATCTCCTTGACGTAACTGGCATCGTAGCCCTCAGGGAAACAGCGTGGCAGCGTAGAGCCGCGGTCGTAGTGGTAGTCGGTATTGCCGCCCACCTTTCTTGCCACCTTGGCAATCTCGGTGCCATTAGCCAGAATGGTGATGGTGAGAGCCGAGAAGGTAGTGCTCTGGGTCAATCCCATGCCCATACGATAGGTGCCGGGAGGGATGAGATAGGGCGATACGTTGCCGAAGTCATCCCGTTTCACTGGAGTGAAATCCAGTTGGAACCCCTCGCTGTCGTTCAGGTCTGCGGGTTTGTCGAAGCGTATGATGCGGTTTTCGTGGAGTGGCCATACGCCTGTCCATGGTGTCCATGCGGCCACCTCGGTATCGCAGTTCTTGAACGTCAGGTTGGTACACTTGAAGAATTCCTCTTTCTGCTCTGCGGTGCAGTTCTCGTAATGATAGAAGTAGTCCTTCAAGCGATAGATGAGCACCCCTAACGGGAAGCGCAGCTTCTTGACTTCATAGACCACACCATTAGAGAGCGAGATAGGGTTGGCAGCGTTCACCTGTTGCAGGTCGGTGCGCCATACGGTGTTGTAGATGCTCTTCAGCTCATTTTCTTCCGTTGTCTGGACTTCGTCGCCAGTGTACTTCTTTGAGAAGAAAGCGGTCTTCAGCAGCCAGTTGGTAATCAGACTGTCAGGACGCTCCAACTGCCAGCTTGCCAAACGGCTGTGGGCATCGTTCATGGCATCGTTGATCACGTCGTTCGAGAACAACAGCATGGTGGCAGTAAGCGACTCGGAGTTCATGTCGAAATTGACCTGATCGAAGAAATCGTTGGTATAGATCCACACGGTGTCGTAGATGGTGTTTCCCTCGGCATTGATGCCGATAGCCTTGCTGTTGGCCCTATCAAACTGCTTTCCACCAGATGCCAAGATCATGTCGCGGAAGATAGAGTAGTCATCGGACAGCGTCTCGATATAGTCGCGCAGCGAGGTGGGGGTCTTTATCATCTCGGAGATGACGTAGATATAGCCATTGGCGGTCTTCACCACCTCTTTGATGGCACCATTATTGAACAGGATATGGTCAACGATGTTACCCTCCAACCCCAAGGAGTCGATACTCACATTGACATACTTCCCATGCCACATCATCAGACGGGTGCCGTCTTCCAGATTGGCAGGCGAGATAGAGATGTCACTGACGTGAGAGCGGGTGATGAACTTAATGCTATCGGCTGCCGGCTCTTTGTAGTTATCGTTGGTCACCACGAGCAAGGTACTGAACTGTCCTTTCTCCTGGAGTTCCTTGTAGATGCCCTGCTCCTCAAACAGTTTACTCATACTGGTGAGGTCGGTGCGACTCCTGAGATACTGTTCAGAACTCTGTTCTACGATTTTCAGCTCCTTGTTAGTAATCCGGCTGTCGGTATTGGAATAGTGGTCCTTGTCATCCAGTTCAGAGCAGGAGGAGAACGCTACGCTAAATGATAAATAACAAATGATAAATGATAAACCTATCAGATGCTGTTTCCTTATCTTTGTTTTCATAATCTTCAATGTTCAATGGTCAATGTTCAATGGGTATAAAGCGGATGCAGTCGAACTGCAGGCTGAAGCTCTTGTTGGTACTGGCAGCAGGGTCGAGCACCACAAAGCTGAACTTATGGGAAGCCGTCTCCGGGAACTCTATCTCTTCGTACAGTGTACAAGTATAGACACCAGGCAGTTGTGAACTGACCTTTGTGTAAGGGGCGTTAAAGATAGTATATCCCTGTTTCTCCTGTTCCTCGTCGAATGCTATCTTCAGCAGTCCGCCATTACCATCGCTCATGGTACGCATGAAGTTGTTGCTGGTCATATAGACAAGCGTCAGTTCCACGCGGTATTTGCCACGGACGATGGTGGGTGTCTTCATGCTGACCTTGCCCATGTAGCCTACGTTGAACACGATACGGTCGTAGTTGTTGGCCGTCTTCATATTGCTTTTACAGGTCACATAGTCAATCTCGCTGTACGAGGTATTCTTAGAGCCCGACTCACCCATCTCGTACTCGAAGCAGGTGGCATTGGCCACGCGGGTACGCTTTTCTGAGGAAGTAGGTTCTGCGGGCTGATAGTCCTCGGCAGGTACCAGGTTCTTGATCTCGGTATAGTCGGCCAAGTCCCATAGAACGGTGGTCTGCTTTGGCTCCCAGACGGGCATCCAGTTGTCTATTTCGTGTACATAGCCGTTCTTGGACAGGATGTTTGAATGTTCGGGAACGAACCTGACGGCTTCGGAAGAAGCGTTGAGCATATATTTGTCGGCTTCAACAGAAGACAGGGTGTCTGTAGTAACGGTAAAGACCTGATTGACAGCCGATGTTCCCCATATTCGTGTAGTCTCTGTACCCTGAAGAGTACCTAAGTCATCAGTGGAATACTGGTTCTGCAGGATGTGATAGCCCACATATTCACGAAGCAGTGAGTCTTCGGGCAGCGAGCGGTCATCATTGCTTTTCAGCTTTGATTTCAGCTGATCGAAAGAAGTGATGCCTGCCTTGCCAAAGGTCTCGTCGGTGACATTGAATAATGTATAATAATAATGTGTAATCACCTTTTGACGGTCAACGATGACGGTATCTACTACCGTGCTGAGTTTCTGGTCCCAACCAGCGGCACGGATGGCCTCGACCATGATTTTCGATTGTCCTGCATCGCTGATGCGGTCGAAGACGGTCTCAACCAATGGTGTCATGGCCTTGGAGAGAACATATACCTTACCGTTGTAGGCACTCAGTCCCATCTCAATGACGCGGCCTTCGTTGTTGAGAAGTGCCTGACCGGCATGAATGGAGTCGATTTGGATGGTGATAACATCGTTGCTCAGATTTTGCACGGACTTCTTCATAATGAACTTGTCGGGCAGGATGGAGTCCTTTACCGTATGGTAGAGGATGAACTGGCGCACATAGTCGGGTGTGAGGTCGTTCAGACCGCTGACACCACGTCGCTGATAGAATTCCTTCATGGCCTCGTCGTTGGGGACGAAAGCCGTGAAACTAATGCCGCTCGTCGATTGGTTCAGCGCATTGAACATACCAGAATAGTTCAAGGCTGCCACATATTCACTGAACCCTTCCTGCTCAGTAAGGAAAGTAGAGATAGGCGAGGTCAGCTCGTTGGCATATTTCTGGTTCTTGAACGGATCGCTGTTGATGTCGAGCACATCCTTGTCGCAGGAAGAAAATGCGATGCCCGTATATAGGAGTACAGGAGTGCAGGAGTGCAGGAAAGCAGACGATAGTTTTGTTATGATGTTTGTTTTCATAATTCTCAAATCTATTTAGTTGTACCATAATACGGGTTCTGTACCAACAGCGTATTGTGCTCGATATCGGCCTGAGGAATAGGCATATACCATGCGTACGGATCCTGCAAGACGGAGTAGATCCACTGGGAGTTGGTGGTACCGTTGCCTTCAACGACTTTATTGATGAACTGCGTCTTGTACTTATAGTCACCGATACGGCCGAACCACAACAGGTCGTACCAGCGTTTGCCCTCTGCCATGAACTCCATCTCCTTCTGATCCAGGATCTCTTCAAGCAGGGTCAACTCATCCAGTTGTGAGATCTGAGCATCGGCATCAGCAGCAGTGATGTCGATGTTGTTGAAGTTGTCGAGACCGGCACGGTTGCGAATCTTATTAATCAGTCCTACTGCCTCTTTCCACGAATTCTCGCCTTTCATCGTCAGGGCCTGCGCCTTCATCATCATGACTTCTGCCACGCGATAGATGATGAAATTGGCATCCTGATGCTGGCGAATAGTGACATCGGCAACGTCAGTGCCGTGGTACTTCCAGATATAATACTGGTTGGCGGTGGGCCAGGCGGCCACTTGTCCGTTGTCAGGGATATAAGTACCCAAGAGCATACGGCCCATTCTGCCTTCTTCAGTCAGTCCTTTGTTCTTCAGTTCCTGAGTCTCTGTCTTCATCATCTCAGTAGCCTGCTGCGTGGGGCGCAAGACGGGTGTACCGGTTGGAGCGAACAGTGATGCGAAGTTGTTGGTCTCCTGATAGCTGTTATAGTCCCAGTTCATTTCAAAAATGCTCTCGTTGGAGTTGCCGGGATAGAACAAAGTGTACCAGTCGTTGGTGTTCGACATAAACACCGGACGGAAGGTGTCGGTGGCATTCAGGATGAGATTACAGTATTCGATACACTGGTCGTAGTCTTCGCTCCACAGACAGGCATCGGCCATCAAGGCGTAGAGAGCCCACTTCGTAGCACGGCCTTTGGTCTGCCATTCTTCTTCGTAGGTGCCTTTGGCGGCTCCGGTGCTCAGGATGGTCTTAATGTCTTCCTTGATTTGTGCAATAATCTCCAATTCCGATGATTTTGCCATATCAAACGAGGCATTATCGTTGACGTATGCCTGAAGAGCCAGAGGAACTTCCTTATAGTTCTTCACCAGCAGCAGATAACAGTAGTCGCGCATGAAATAGGCCTCTGCCAGATGAGCGTTGCGCATGGCATCGTAGTAGGTGTCATCCTTGACACCAGGGGCATACATGATGACTGAGTTTGCCAGTCCGATGACTTTATAGATGTTCGACCAGTCGCAGAGGGAATGGGCGGCGGTCATGTTGAAGTCTTGCAGTTTGGCATCACCGGCATTGGTGGTGTAGATGGCACCGCCGCGAAGCTCGCCCCATTTGATGATGGTTGGCGTGCTCTGACGCATATAATAGTAGCCAGATGCGATGACTGCCTCCACGTCTTCTTTCGACTTCCAATAGTTGTCGGTCACCTGCTCGTTGTTGGGCAGCACGTCGAGCCAGTCGTTGCAGGACGAAAGACCGAAGATTACGCAGATAGCGCAGATTATCTTGAAATATGTCTTTTTCATAATCATAAATGCTTTAGAAGTCCAAGTTAATACCGAATGCAAAACGCTTTGAGACAGGTGTCGTCGCATTGTCTTTCACCAGAGAGGTGGGCGATGGCATCTTGACTTCAGGATCCTGACCCTTATAGCTGGTCCAAGTAAAGAGGTCGTAGCCGGTAGCAAAGACATTCAAACGGGTGATGCCTATGTTCTTGAGCCACTGCTTTGGTAAGTTGTAGCTCAGCGAGAGGGTTTTCAGACGGATGAACGACGCATCCTCCACGAAACGGTCGGAACCCAGATAGTTATAACCCATGCCATAGAGGGCGCGTGGGATGTCGGTCTGGTCGCCCTCAGAACGCCAACGGTGGAGCACGGCAGTAGATTGGTTGGCCTTTCCACGCATATTCTCCAGTGAGATACGTGCACCGTTGATGACCTTCTGGCCATAGCGGCCATAGAAGAAGGTGGTCAGCGTGAACTGTTTCCAGCGTACCTGGAAGCCGCCACCGCCGAAGAACTTCGGGTTGGCATTGCCCAGATAGACAATATCGTTCTCATTGATCACGCCATCGTGGTTGATATCCTCATAGTGGGCATCGCCAGGATAAACCTGTTCGGAGCCGTTCTTCATCGTGATGACCTTGCCTTGCCAGTCGGTCATGACATTTCCTGCTTCATCACGGGCGTATGTCTCTTCCGTATTCTGATAGACACCCAGGTAGCGATAGCCATAGAACGATCCTACCGGAGCGTTCTCTACGATGCGCAGGGCATAGTTGCCATTGCCGAAGGTGTAGTTGTCGAGCACCCAGGTAGCCGGCAGCTCCTTAACCTTATTCACGTTACGGCTTACGTTGGCGTTGACAGAGACAGTCCAGTCCTTATTGCGGAAGATCTCGTAGTCCATGCGCATCTCTATACCCTTGTTCGACATCTTACCACTATTAATATATTTAACAGAAGAGAAACCAGTAGAGGCCGGCAGGGCGGTGTTTTTCAACAGCATATCGCTGGTTTCCTTGTCATAGTAGTCGATGGTGAAGTTCAGCTTGTTGAACAGGCGCAGGTCGATACCGAAGTCCATCTCACGGGTGGTCTCCCATTTCAGGTTATCTAACTGCATACGGTCGGGTACGATAGCCGACATATCCATATAGCGGCCCAGACTTCTGTAGGCACCCAGATAGATGCTGGCACCCGATGGTGATGTGCCGCTCCATCCCAAGCCAAAACGCAGTTTGGCGGTATTGAGCCATTTCTTGATGCTCTCGCTCCAGAAATGTTCCTGTTCGGCATTCCAAGCCACACCGAAAGCGGGGAAGGTGCCCCAGCGTTTGTCCTTACCCATAGACGAGTTGCCTTCATGGTTCAGCGTGGCGCGTACTACGTAGCGGTTGTCAAACGAATAGACGGCCTGTCCAATCATGGTGATGCTGCGACGCTCGGAGTTGCCTGAGCCCGAAGAGGCTACCACACTACCCACCACAGGGTCACTCAAGTTGGGCGAGGCATTGCCATATGTGCTGCTGGTATAGCTGAAGCTCTGGCTGTCGTTGGTTCTTATCAGTGCAGTGGCAATAAGCTTGTGTACGTCAGCGAAGGTGTTGTTGTATATCAGTTTGTTCTCTGTCTGCAGTGAGAAAGCATCGCTGGTGGCATCCGTAGAGCGGTTGGCATTGCTGCTGGTCCATAGCACGCCCGTGGCTTCCTGAGGCAGGAACTTCTTGTTCTTAGTAGTGCTCATGTTCATGGACACCCAACCTTCATATCGCAGGTTGAAGGGGAATTCGTAGTCCAGCTTGATGGTCATCTTCTCCTGGCGCTGCGTGGTCTTGTTATAGCCCTCGTTGACCAATGCCACGGGGTTGTAGTTGCTGGAATAGCCACCCTGGAAGTCGGACTCCGGGGTGAAATACACACCTGTTGACTGCTTCGTCACATCGTCAATCCAATAGGGACTCAGGTTTGGCATCTTGTTTTGAGCCATCGAACGGGCATTATCCAGCACATTGGCATCCTTGTTGGTGTTGGTGAACGAGAAATCGGTATGCACCCGAAGGCGGTCGCTGAAGCTATAGGTGATCTTCATGCCGGCAGAGAGGCGTTGCACGCCAGTACCCTTGGTGGTACCCTGCTCGTCATAGTAGCCCAGGTTCAGTTTATAGACGGCTTTCTCTCCACCTCCGGTCATCGAGAAGTTGTTGTCGGTGATGATGGCATCTTGCTTCACGGCATCCAGCCAGTCTGTATCCACGTTATACTCATCGTAATAACGAAAGGTGGGGTCGTAGTTTAGTTCGGCACTGTTGAACAGCATATCCAGTTCGTTGCTGGCCTTGCCGATACCCTTGGCATTGGCAGCGTTCCAGATAGCGTCCTGCATCATGGCTACATACTGTGAACCGTTGAGCAGGGGGATGGCTTCGGGCTCTTTCTTTACCGTGAACTTAGAGGAAAACGAGAATTTGGTCTTACCCATAGCTCCCTTCTTGGTGTTGATGAGCAGCACGCCATTGGCACCCTTGGTACCATAGATGGCTGTGGCAGAAGCATCCTTCATCACCTCTATGCTTTCGATATTGGCAGGGGCAATGTTCAGCAGGGCGCCGAAGTCTTCCTCGTTGGCGGTAGCGAAGTTGAAGTCTTCGCTGATGTCGATATCCTGAGGCACACCGTCGATGACGATGAGCGGTTCGTTGCTGGCACTCAGCGAACTGGTACCGCGGATGCGGATAGAGCTACGTGCACCGGGGTCGCCGCCCAGGTTGATGTCAAGACCGGCAATCTGGCCCTGCAGAGCCTCTTCCACTGATGTGACAGGCGAGGTCTCCACAATCTCTGTCAGGTCGAGTCTCTGTACGGCAGCGGTCTGCTCCATGCGCGAGATACCCATGCCGTCGCGCCCGCCTTTCTGACCTGTCACGGTCACTTCCTTCAGGGTGGTCTGCGCCTGCATCGTAAAGTCCAGCACTTTTTGCCCGGTGTATTTTACGCTCTGGGTCTTCATGCCGATATACGACACCTGGACTTTCAGGTTTTTGGCATCCTTAGGCACTTGCAGGTTGTAGTTACCGTTCATGTCGGTCACCGTTCCCTTCACGTAGCGGTTCTGGCTGTTCACCAGCACCACGTTGGCTCCCATGATAGGCTCCTTGGCACCTCCGAAGAGTTCGGTGACGGTACCAGTGATAGTCTGTGCCGTGGCAATTGTTGCGTGACAAATGATAACAAACAGTGTTATCAGCAGTCTCTTTATGTTCTTATTCATCATATTCTTCATTCTTCACTCTTCATTCTTCACTCTTCACTCTTCACTTACCAGTATTCCATCGACAAACTGCATACAGCCATCGCTGAAGGCGAAGGGCAGTGCAAAATATTTGGTGCTGACATTTGCTTTGGCGGCATTCTCCAATCCCACGCTGATAGCAGTGCCATTGTCCGATACCTCGATATTGTTGCCACTTGCAGCCAGATAGGTTCCCTTGAACGAAGAGCCTGGATAAGGATAGCTGGTAATGGTGTTTGTCAGTGATGATACGAAATAGTTGCGCAGATAGTTGCTCAGCGTTGTCTTGTTGACTGTGCCAGCGATGGTATAATCATCGGCCACGGTAAGCTTCTCGCAACCGGGAATCTCGGCGATATGCTGACGGATGGCTTCGTTGGTAGGCACAAAGGCCACAGTGCGCTCGCCTTCCACGAAGACGCTCGACATCTTTCCGGAAACGACGATACCAGCCTTTTGCAGCAGTTGAGAGAAAAGGTAGTACTCGTAGTTCTTGTCGTTGCCCACCGCCAACAGGTGCTCCAATCCGTCGCCCGTCTGCGGCGCAAAGAGGTCTTTGCTGTCGTAGGAATAGGCGCGGCCGTTGCTCCAGCCCTGAGCGTTGTTGGTTATCTCAGAGAAGCTGACAAACGGTGTGCCGGTGTAACTGGGATTCAATTGTTCGTTGAAACGGGCATTGGTGGTAATCTTCCCGTCGTTGACGAACCAATAGTTGAAGGCGGTGTTGGTCTCGACCACCTGCGTACCTGTGGTTTTCAATGCGTTCAGATTGGCTGCCGTGTGAATGTTGATGATATCGCGTGCCTGAGCCTGTCCAATGTTGGCATAGCCACCGTCGGTCTCGTTGAACACCTCCAAGTTCTTGCCCTGTGATGTAATGTTGAGACGCATCTCGGGCTCGTTCTGGTTGAATTGTTTGTTAGTGGGTACCAACAGCACGAACTCTGACTTGCGAGATGCCAGCGACAGGATAAGGTCGCTCTTGTCCAGCGTATAGAGGAAGCACTGGTAGGTGGTGTCCTTAAAAGCGGGGCCTGCTACCGATGAGAAGATGGCGGGAGCTTCCATTTTGTCCATACCATACACCACACCATTCTCACAGAACAGACGGTCGTCCACATCATTGGGGTCAATATTGACGGGCGTGCCGAAAGAGGTTTCCACCAACTCGTTTCTGATTTCCTCGGGGAACACGGGTTCGTCGCTCTTTGCAAACGACTGCATGATAAAGTACTGCATGATAAGGGGATCCAGGTTGCTGAGCGTCTGATAACCGCCGTCTGCCGTCCAATAGTTCTTGAAGAAATGGTCGATAGCCTGGTTCGATGGGGCAAAGATATTATAAGCCGAGCGTTCCAGGGTCTCCATCTTACGATAGTCGGTTACCGGCCATTCGCAGGCAATATTGGGCAGCACGCCGTGAGTCAGCGTATAGACCACTTCACCTACCTTGTCGGATGTCTCTTTGGCAGCCTCGGTGAACTCGGCATACTGGTCATACAGGCTGATGAAGTCTGAATAGTTGGGGTTCTGCTTCAATGTCTGATAGATGGTCTCCATGGGGCGTACCACCTGACTGACGTGATACAGGTAGCCGTTGTCGGTCACTACGGCATTGGCATCCTTTACGCTGGCATTGGCTATCTGGAAGCCGTCACCGCTGACCGTCCACTGGCTCTTGGGGAAGAAATACTCGTAGTTTGTCTTGGCATCAATGCCCTTGGTGGCAAAGAACTTGTTTGACAGTACGGGCAGGAAACGCTCATAGTGATAGACGGTGACGGTCGTATCAGCACCGTTCAGCTTACCGCGCATCGTCTCCATACCGTCCTGACTGCGTGTGCGGTGCTTGTACCACAGGCCGGCGTTGTCCTCTTTCTCTTCCTCCGTGGCACCGTCGCCTTCCGACGGACGGAAGTTCACCAGCTTGTCCCAGTCGTAGGCATAGTACATCAAGTGGAAGCCTACGGTCTTCTTTAACTCCTGAGGTGCTCTCTGGAACATATCGTCCACAGAACTGTAGCCCTGTTCCTGAAGATAGGTCTGCCATGCCTCGTCATCGGGTGCCGCGACGGTCATAATGGTCTGGCCATTGACGATGGGCTTGTAGCCAGTCAGTTCAATGGCTCGGAGAAATGATGCGTGATGGCCTTCACCTTCCAGAACCTGCCATGCATTGCCCTTCAACCATGACGGCGTAGCATAATGGTCATCGTCGGCAATGTCTTGACACGACAACAGGAAAATGCCTGTCAGCATTAGCCAACATACGGTTAGTAGTTTTGCTGCAGAATAACCGCAGACAGAGTAACGTTCTTTATCTTCCGCCGCTGATAAGCGGCTATCTACCTCTATCTTCATATCTCTACTTAATATGCGAAAAGTGAATAGTTTTAATATAGTCAGTTAGGTTGTGCAAAGGTAAGACAATTTTCTAAAATTATTGAGTTTTTCTTTCCTTAATACGTAATTTTGCTAAAAATTAGAGTCGTATAATCAAATTTCATGGGTGTAGATTGCTTAAAAAAGATGAAAAAGACCATCGGCTTGTATTTTTTTTGTAATTTTGCAGCCCTAAAGTGACGATTCATGGAAGAGAAGAATAAATATGTACGCGAGGTGACCGAACAGAAATACGAGTTCGGCTTCACTACCGACGTGCATACGGAGATAATCCCTGTTGGCCTCAACGAGGATGTGGTGAGACTGATATCGGCCAAGAAGGGCGAGCCTGAGTGGATGCTGGAGTTCCGCCTGAAAGCATTCCGTTACTGGAAAGAGCAGACGGAACCGACATGGGGTCATGTGCATGTGCCAGAGATTGACTATCAGGCGATTAGCTACTATGCCGATCCGCTTTCCAAGAAGCCTAAGGGCGATGGCAAGATTGACCCTGAGCTGGAGAAGACCTTCGATAAACTGGGGATTCCCCTTGAGGAGCGTATGGCACTAAGTGGCAATACCGCTGTTGATGCCATCATGGACTCGGTGAGCGTGAAGACCACTTTCAAGGAGAAACTACGTGAGAAGGGTGTGATATTTTGTTCTATAGGCGAGGCCATCAAGGAGCATGGCGACTTGGTGCGTCAGTATCTTGGTACCGTCGTACCTTACAAGGATAATTTCTTTGCGGCCCTCAACAGTGCGGTATTCTCTGATGGCTCGTTTGTGTACATCCCAAAAGGTGTGCGCTGTCCTATGGAGCTGAGTTCCTATTTCCGTATCAATGCAAGAAATACAGGTCAGTTCGAACGTACCCTGATTATTGCCGACGACGACAGCTACGTCTCTTATTTGGAGGGCTGTACGGCCCCTATGCGCGACGAGAACCAGCTTCATGCCGCCATTGTGGAGATTATCGTGATGGACAGAGCCGAGGTGAAGTACTCCACCGTGCAGAACTGGTATCCGGGCGATGAGAACGGGAAGGGCGGCGTGCTAAACCTGGTGACGAAGCGCGGTGACCTGCGCGGAGTGGACTCCAAGCTGTCATGGACACAGGTGGAGACGGGGTCGGCCATCACATGGAAATACCCGTCGTGCGTCTTGAGGGGCGACCGCTCGCAGGCCGAGTTCTACAGCGTGGCCGTAACCAACAACTATCAGGAGGCCGACACGGGTACAAAGATGATCCATCTGGGTAAGGATACGAAGTCAACGATTATCTCAAAGGGTATCTCGGCTGGTCACTCACAGAACTCCTATCGAGGCTTGGTGCGCGCAGCTGCAACAGCCGACAATGCGCGCAACTACAGCTCCTGCGACTCCCTGCTCTTAGGGTCTGACTGCGGAGCACATACCTTCCCTTATATGGATGTACACAACGATAGTGCCATCTTCGAGCATGAGGCTACGACCTCAAAGATTTCAGAAGCCCAGCTCTTCTACTGCAACCAGCGTGGCATACCCACAGAGCAGGCCGTAGGACTTATCGTCAACGGCTATGCCAAGGAGGTTCTGCAAAAACTTCCCATGGAGTTTGCCGTAGAGGCACAGAAACTTCTCAGTGTATCTTTAGAGGGAACGGTAGGCTAATTGCCGTGTAATGGCAAAGTCATTACAAAGCGGGCACCGTTGGGATAGAGGGTGTCGAGCACTATATTGCCTCCCATTCGGCGGGCCAGGCTGCGAGCCACGGTGAGTCCAATACCGGTACCTTCATTGTTCTCATCCAGTTGTACAAACTTCTCGAACACATGCTCTGCTTCCGACGCAGGAATGCCGATGCCGGTATCCTCTACCGTGTAGCGTACCATATCCTTGGTCTTGTTTAAATCTACCAGGACACGGATGGTTCCCTCTTTCGTGTATTTCTCTGCATTGTCGAGCAACAGCACGAGGGCACGGGTGGCAGCCTGTTCGTTGGTAAGGATTTGGATGTCGTTGATGTCGTTAGCAAAATTCAGTTCCACGGGAATCTTATATCGCTCGTCAGTCGGGAAAGAGTTGATGGCTTCGGCAGCAATCTGCACAGCGGGTACTTGATCGTGGCGTTCTATCACGGTAGTGCTACTCAAATCGCTCAGTTCCAGCATCTTGTTGACCAGTTCGGTAATACGCTTGGTATTCTCCATGATTTTACGGTTGATGTCCTGCTTGGTCTCTTCGTCGAGGGCAATGCCTGGCGTGCTGATTACCTGTGCGAAGCCAGAAAGGACATTCAGCGGCGTGCGTATCTCGTGGGAGATCTGCCGGATGAACGAGGTCTTCATGCGTGATGACTCCTTGGTTCGCTCATTGGCTGTTGCCAATTGACTGTAGGCAATCTCCAGGCGCTTTGCTGTCTTATGACGGAAGAAGAACATATGTCCCGTGAAAAGCAGGAAGATGGCCAGTGCAATGATAACAGCCCAATAGCGCTGACGTGACAAATCGGCTCTCTGACGTAAGAATTCCGTCTCTTTCTGCTGGATACTGTACAGGGTGGCCAGTTCTATGGCTTCATTCTGCTGCATCTGAACGATGGCCGTGTCGAGGGCATTGCAAATCTGTGTTCCCACGTAGATGGCAGAATCCATATTCTGGGCACCTACATTGGCACGGAATTTCTGTACGAGGTAATGCTGTATGATGTCAAGCGAGAGATTCACTCCATATTTCCCTACCTGCTCGTCAAATATTTCAAAGTTGTATGCTGCCTCACTCCATCGCTGTGCCGACATCAGGTAGGTGACGGCTTCCAGACGTCCCTCATTGGTGGCAGCATAGGCGGTCTTCATGGCATTGGTGTAGGCATTGGCAGCTTCATTGTGCTGTCCCAGTCCTTCCAATGCACTGGCACGGTAGAAATTCAGGCGGGCCTCCTGCTTGTCAATAAAAGCCTGCTCGGCCTCTGGCAATAGCCTGTATTCGTTGAGCATCTCCTCAAAACGGATAGTCCAGTAGTATGCCTCTGTATAGCGTTTCTGCAACAGGTAATTATCCGTGATGCTAATAATACTTACAATGGCACTGGTGAAATGGGGAGTGATGGGCTTCTGGGTGATGAGCTGGCTATAGCTCTGATAGGCCTTATCAAAATTACCGGCAGCATCCTTGGGATTCTCTAATTTCAGTTGGCAGCATCCTATGGTAACCAGCAGATAGGCATAGTCGGCACTCTGATCCAGCCCTTCGTCCTTCATTTTCTCCATCGCCGGCACCGCAACTTTCATCGTTGATTCATATTCGCCTTTGAGCAGCATGGCACCGGCCAGTCGGGTAGCCGACTTTGAGTAGTATTCCATATCCTCGTCAGTATGGATGTCCAAGGTTACGGCGCGTTGCCAGTCGTTCTCAGCCAGTCGCATCTTCTTCTGGCGTGAATAGGCATAACCACGCCAATAGCAGGCCTTCATGGCCGACATTTCGCCGGAGGCTTCTAATTCTTCGGACAGTGTAATCAAACTATCGTAGTCATGGTTCTTATAGGCTTCATTTATCAGGCTGTCAGCCTGTTCTGTATAAGTTCTGTGATGAGCTGGCTCGTTGCACGACAGCATCATGCCGACCATAAGGGCGGCCAACAGCATGGATGTGAAAACTCTTCTATTCATATTTGATGTTGGCTATGGTTTGATTTTGGCGGCAAAGGTACACATAAAAAACGGGAAACCCAAAAGATTTCCCGTTTTTAAGTGTCTTTAGCATACTTAACTACTAATCAACCACGATGTCTTCATACGAGTTGGGGTAGTTGTCACGCATACAATCTGGTGTTATCTTACTATCGCCGATGCCATTTACACCTACGACAATCATTCTGTAGTAATTGTTTCTTAGGATACCATATTCCATTGGTCCCATAGGATTTGCCGGAATGTTGCGGTGTCGTATCCAATATGTATAGAA
>Ga0256407_10003579_pt1 | contig 27396 bp, 26 predicted proteins | sample RumenRJG_04DNA_FD_193489 | JGI IMG/M metagenome (GOLD analysis project Ga0256407, IMG submission 193489) | Bovine rumen microbial communities from Lethbridge, Alberta, Canada - RJG_04 | ecosystem: Host-associated > Mammals > Digestive system > Stomach > Rumen | place: Canada: Alberta... | reverse complement strand
AATCACAGGCGTCAGTCCCAGCACCATCCCCACATTGATGAACACATGGAATAGGAAGATGCTGAGCACGCAATAGCCATAGACCCTGCCGAACTTGAAAGGTTGCCGTTCGGCCAGTTTGATGAGCCTCAAAATGAGCGCCAGGAACAACAACAGCACTCCTGCCGACCCCAGGAATCCCTCTTCTTCACCCACCGTACAGAATATGAAATCGGTGTCTTGCTCGGGCACGAATTTCAGCTTTGTCTGCGTACCATTGAGGAAACCCTTTCCACCCAGTCCGCCCGAACCGATGGCAATCTCGCTCTGGTGCACGTTGTAGCCCGCCCCGGCAAGATCGTCCTCGAGTCCGAGCAGCACATTGATTCGGGTGCGCTGATGCTCGCCAAGCACCTCGTTGAGCACAATACTTGCCGAGTAGAAGAAGAAGATGGAGCCCAACGTAAAGAGCGCCACATAGAGGTAGTTGCTCACCCTCGTGCTGAGCGCCTGATAGAGGTAATAACCAATGAGGGCGGCACATACGAGCAGTTGCACCCACACGATATCGAACGGGATGACATACTCGGAGAAGAGCAGGAACACGATGGTGACCCCCAGCACAAACCCCAGGATATTGAGCGCCTTGGCCTTGTCGGCACAATAGATGCGCACCAGGGCGGCTGAGAACAACTGGATGAGGAGGAGCACGACAAACTTGCCCTCAGAGGTGGGCGTATCCCACAGCATCTCCTGCTCATAGCGTATGCCCACAACGAAATACACCACCATGGCCACCCCAGTGAAAAGGATGCTCCCCGGCATGCCCTCACGATAGAACATGAGGAAGAAAGAGAGGTAGACCAATGCCGAGCCCGTCTCCTTCTGCATGATGATAAGTCCCATGGGCAAGAGCACGATGGCACAAGAGAGCGCGAAATCGCCCATACGATGGATATTGAACCCATAAGTGCTCATGAACTTGCTGATGGCAAGGGCTGTGGCGAACTTGGCAAACTCGGCAGGTTGTATTCGGAGCGGTCCCATGACGAGCCACGACCTGGAACCTTTGATCTCGTGGGGGTTGAAGATGGTGACGAACAGGAGCAAGAGCAGTGCGGCATAGAGCACGTAGGCGAAAGTGTCGTAATAACGGTCGTCGAGCATGAGGAGCACGAATCCCAGACAGATGGACGTGCCTATCCACACTATCTGCATACCCGAACGGGTAGACAGACTGAGAATGTCGGGATCGTTGAACGAATAGCTCGCCCCACAGACACTCATCCAACCGAAGACGAGGAGTGCCACATAGATGGCGATGGTCCACCAATCGAGCGACCTGAGCACACTGGGTTGTCTATCTGTCCTTTGTTCCATACTTGAGATGCTGACTCTGAATCTGGGCTGCCTGGCGCTTGGAACTCTCCGAGAGCTCGCCCTTGATATACTGCTCCATGATGAGCGCTCCGATAGGAACGCCGAAAGTGGCACCGAAGCCACCATTCTCCACATACACGCTGACGGCTATCTTGGGCTCGTCCATCGGTGCGAATCCCATGAACACCGAGTGGTCGCGCCCTCGGTTCTGGGCCGTACCCGTCTTTCCACAAACCTGATAGTCGCTGCGGTTGGCTCTGCGGCATGTGCCGCCGGTGACCGCCCTCCGCATGCCCCTTGCCACAAGGTCGTAGGCCATGCGGTTGGCCTTGGTATATTTCTTCTTGGTATAGAGGGTATCAATGGGCTGTCCCTCTATCTCCTTCACCACATGAGGCGTGATGTAGTAGCCCCTGTTGGCGATGGTGGCTCCCAAGTTGGCTATCTGCAACGGCGTGAGCGTCACCTCACCCTGTCCGATGGAGATGGAGATGACCCCCAACGCATTCCAGTTGTGCTTGAAAGCCTTATCATAGAACGTGGCATTGGGAATCATTCCCCTCTTCTCACCCGGCAAGTCGATACCGAGTTTGTATCCGAATCCCATACTCACCATATAGTCGCGCCATTTGTCCATGGCATTCTGCAACGTGCCGTATTTCTTCTGGTTGGTAAGCATATAATAGAGTCCCCAGCAGAAGAATCCGTTGCACGACGTGCCGATGGCAGGAATAAGGCTGAGCGGTGACGGGTGACCATGGCAGCCCACCCTCATACCACGGGTGACGAATCCCCTGTAGCAAGGATACTTGGTAGTGGAGTCGATGATTTCCTCGGTGAGAAACGTGAGCGCCTGACTGGTCTTGAACGTTGAGCCCGGAGGATATTGTCCCATAATGGCCCTGTTGAGCAAAGGCTTCAATGGGTCTTTCGACAATGCCATATGGTTTTTCCCTCGCTGTCGGCCAATCATCATCCTCGGGTCGTAAGAGGGCGACGACACCAGGCACAGCACCTCGCCCGTGGGAGGCTCGATGGCCACGATGGCGCCCAGTTTGCCCTCCAGCAGTCGTTCTCCCAGTTTCTGGAGTTCGATGTCGACACCCAGCGTGAGCGCCTTCCCCGGAACGGGTTTGGTGTCGAACTCTCCGTTGCGGTAACTGCCCTGTATGCGCCCGCGTGCGTCGCGCAAGAGCACCTGCACACCCTTTGTGCCACGAAGTTCCTTCTCGTAGAACCGCTCCACACCGATTTTCCCGATATAGTCGCCCGGCTGGTAGTAGTCGTCCTCCTTGATATCATCGGGCGACACCTCTGCCACATCGCCCAGGAGCAATGCGCCATTAGGGTACTCATATTGCCTGATACTTCGCCGCTGGATATAGAATCCCGGGAACTTATATGCTTTCTCCTGAAAGACGCTGAATTCCTGGTCGGAGAGTTGGGTCATGAAGAGCTGCTGCGTGAAACTGGAGTATCCCGGCGTTTTCTGTATCTCCTTCATGCGCTTGATGAAGAAGTCCTTGGTGATGTTGAGCGCGCTGCAGAACTCGGTGGTGTCGAGTCTTGACTTCTGTTCGCTCACAATCACCATGATGTCGTAGGAAGGTTGGTTGTATACCAGCAGTTTGCCGTTACGGTCGGAGATAATCCCCCTTGAGGGGAACTCCACTTTCTTGAGGAATGCGTTGCTGTCGGCGTTTTTCTTGTAGTCGTCGCTCATGATCTGCAAAGTGAACAGACGCACGATATATATGGCCACAATAGCAATGGCCACTCCAGCAATCACATATTGTCGTTTGTCGAGTTCGTAATCCTTCATGAGTAGAAAAACACAAATCCTATCAATCGTTCAATCAATCCATACCTCCCGGGCCTCTCCCGAGGCAAGGAGAAATCTCAAGCAGAGCCACCCATCCCTTCGACTATCGATGGAGGTTGGCAAGAATCAGTTGGGAGAGCGGCGCAGGCTGTCGACAGCCAAGATGAGCGCGACAGTGAGCACGGCGCTGCCCAATACACACTCTATCCATCTAAGGATATTGAAGAAACTAAACATCTCGAGGGTGAAGAAGACCGCGCAATAGGCCGTGACAAAGACGACGACATAGTTGAAGAACGGTTTCTTGCCCAGGACCAGTCGAGAGGGAATAAACTCGCTGTCGCCCTCACGGGTGACGAACAAGTCGAGCAGGTAGGGTTGAGCCATAGCCGCGAGTGTGAGCGATGCCGCACAGACTCCCGGGGTGTTGGCGAAGATATCGAGCGTGATGCCCATAACGAAGGCCCATACGAGCATGGCCCATTTGGCCATTCCCTTCCGCATGGCAATCACGAAATACACATAGAACAACGGCATGGCCACTCCGAAGAGCTGCACATGGTTGAAGACGAACACCTGCAAGGCGCACAGACCAACGAAGAGGAGAGGTAGCCGTATGAAATCGTTGTTCATATCCTACTGGTTTCGCTGTGGTTTAATAGAGTCGATGGCCTGGCGGAGGAGGTTGAGCCGCTCGCGCACTGCCGAGTCGTCGATGACACACACATCGCGCAGCCTGCCGAAGTCGGTGGAGAGTTTCACCTCGAGCCGATACGACAGTCCGTCCTCAGAGTCGCTCTCTTTCACCACCTTGCCCACCATAATTCCCGGCGGGAACATCGATGAGTATCCGCTGGTGACGATGGTGTCGCCCATCTCGAACTGAGCATGACGGGGGATATCGTCGACATAGGCCACATCCGAGGGACCTCCCTTCCAGTGCAAATATCCAAAATATCCCCTGCTCTGTATGGCGCAGCTGATGTTCGACTTTGAACTGAGAACGGGGATGACGACGGCATAATGGCCAGAGGCCATATAGACCACTCCCACCACACCATTTCCGCATGCCACGCCCATATCGGCGTGCACGCCATCATAGAGTCCCTTGTCGATGGTGATGAAGTTGTCGACCTTGTCGACCGAGTTGCTCACCACCTTGGCTGGAATGAGCTTGAACTGCGAGAGGATATCCGCCACTCCACGGTCCACGTAAGTGGAGTCGTGCTTGATGCGCTCGTCGGTAAGCTGTGCCCTGAGGATGGCCACCTCGCGCTCCAGGGTCAGGTTTCTCTCGGTAAGTTCCTTGTTCACCGCATCCTGATTCATGAAGGCGCTGACCTTTGAGTCGGCCTCATAGGTAATGCCCGAGATATAGTTGGCCGATGAGAACCACACACTGCCCTGGTAGTTGTTGTACTGGAACATGAGCACGAGGCTCACTACCTCGAGCAGCACGAATACGAACCAGTAGTTGTATTTCTTCAGGAACTCGATGAGGTTGCGCATAGCGAGCCGTTTATCTCATCAGGAACGAATACCTATCAACGTTTTTCAGTGCCACACCGGCACCTTTGGCCACGCTGTGGAGCGGGTCTTCGGCGATGTGGAATGGAATTTGTATTTTGTCGTGCAGACGCTTGTCGAGTCCGCGCAGCAATGCGCCACCACCGGTGAGGTAGATGCCATTGTGCACGATATCTGCATAGAGCTCTGGCGGGGTCTTCTCGAGTGCCGAGAGCACGGCATTCTCGATTTTGGCCACGGTCTTGTCGAGGCAATGTGCGATTTCCTGGTAACACACCGGCACCTCCATAGGCAGTGCGGTGATGCGGTTTGGTCCATGCACGATATAGTCTTCGGGAGCCTCATCGCCCAAGTCGGTAAGAGCCGAACCCACATGTATCTTGATACGCTCGGCCATTCGCTCACCCACTTTCAGGTTGTGCTGGCGGCTCATATAGTCTTGAATATCGGCCGTGAGGTCGTCGCCGGCGATACGTATGGAGTTGTTGGAGACAATACCTCCCAACGAGATGACGGCAATCTCGGTACTGCCACCACCTATGTCGACAATCATATTACCCTCTGGAGCCTCCACGTCGATACCGATACCGATGGCTGCGGCCATAGGCTCGAAGATCAGATAGACGTCGCGTCCGTCGGCATGCTCGGCAGAGTCGCGCACGGCGCGCAGCTCCACTTCGGTAGAGCCCGATGGAACGCCGATGACCATTCGGAGCGAAGGAGTGAAGAACCGGCTACCGGTATGCACCATCTTGATGAGTCCTCTCATCATCTGCTCACAAGCCGAGAAGTCGGCAATCACACCGTCGCGCAGTGGTCGGACGGTGCGTATGTTGTCGTGAGTTTTCTCATACATCAACTTGGCTTTCTCGCCCACGGCCAGCATCTTGTCGGTCCGTTTGTCGAGAGCCACGACCGAGGGTTCGTCGACCACAATCTTGTCATCACTGATGATGATGGTATTGGCCGTACCCAGGTCCATCGCTATTTCGCGAGTGAAAGAAAAGAATCCCATTTTTTAAGTTTGTCGTGAATATAATTCCGTGTCGTTCGATTGCTGTTTACTTGCCAGCAAACCATGAATGGATGGCGGTGTCGTAATGGCTGCTTACACCGAAAGCGCGCTCGGCGAACGCCTTTCTGTCGGCCAACGTAGTGCATGCTCCCTTCTCACGAAGGATGTCGACCAGCATGGCGTACTCGGCTTTGCTGGGCACGATGACCACATCATTGAAATTCTTCGCGGCCGCGCGTATGAGCGAGATGCCCCCAATATCGATTTTCTCGATGATATCTTGTTCGGAAGCCCCGCTTGCCACCGTATCCTCGAAAGGATAGAGGTCGACGACCACGAGGTCGATCTCAGGAATGTCATACTGCTTCATCTGCTCCTTGTCGCCTTCGTTGTCGCGACGGCCAAGGATACCACCAAACACCTTGGGGTGCAGTGTTTTCACACGTCCGCCCAGGATGGAGGGATAGGTGGTGACACTTTCCACGGTTTGGCATTCATAACCCAATGACTCAATGAATTGCTGTGTGCCGCCAGTGGAGAGGAACTTCACTCCCTGGGCATTGAGCAGCGCGAGTAATTCCTCAAGTCCATCCTTGTGGAAAACCGACACCAGCGCTGTCTTTATTTGTTTAGAATCTGTCATTTTAAAATCCCTTTTTATATAGAGTTTGCAAAGTTACGAAAAATTGGATTCATCGGAGCATATTTGACCCAAATTTTTATTTTTTTTCCTGAATATTTGATTTATGTTATTTTTATATTAATTTTGCGGCACGTCTGCCCCCAGTGCCTAACCAAAGACTACGGCCAGGGCAGAGAAAAGGGCATGAAAACCCGTCTCTCACATAGAGTGGACAATTGTCGCAAATCTTTCAACCACAACGACATGAGCAAGACAAACATAGCGATTTTCGTATCGGGGAGCGGTTCCAACTGCGAGAACCTCATCCGCCATTTCGAGGGTTCCTCACAAGTGTGTATTTCCTTGGTGGTAAGCAACCGTCAGGATGCCTACGCCCTGGTACGGGCCGAGCGGCTGGGTGTTCCCAGCGTAGTGGTGAGCAAGGCCCAGCTCCACTCCCCCGACCATCTGCTTTCTCTTCTCGAGAAGTACAACATTCAGTTCATCGTACTTGCCGGTTTTCTTCCCCTCATTCCCAATTACCTCATTGAGCGCTATCCGCGCCGCATCGTGAACCTTCATCCGGCCCTTCTGCCCAAATACGGAGGCAAAGGCATGTGGGGCCACCATGTGCATGAAGCCGTGAAGGCGGCGGGCGAGAAAGAGACGGGTATGACGGTGCACTATGTGAGCGAGGTGTGCGATGGCGGCGAGATAATCGCCCAATTCTCCGTGCCCCTCTCGCCCGACGACTCTGTCGACGACATTGCTGCCAAGGAGCACGAACTGGAGATGCGCCATTTTCCAGAAGTGGTGGAGCGGCTGGTTACCGGGGAATAGCATTTGTGGCAAAAAACACGTTGTCCTCCTCCTGTCAGAGAAAAATTGGCCACGTGCTTAAATTGTTGGAAACACAACACACCATCTCAACAAATATTTCAAATATCTACAGGTGTTTGATGGTATCCATCAAGTCAGGGTTGATTTATTTGCAATTTGATAATTTACAAACAATATACCCATGAAAAAACTATTCTGCCTCCTCGCATTAATGCCTTTGGCATGGATTGCCTGCGCACAAGACACCGTTTGGGTTTCGAAACCAGGCATGCTTAAGAAAACAATTGAGCAGCAAGGCCTCCACGATATTATTGATCTAGCTATCATAGGGGATATTGACGGTGCGGATTTCTTCTATATCAAAATTTCAAAGTGCGTACAGCGAACCCTCGATTTGTCACAGGCTCGTATCGTGTGGGGACCCGTACCCTATTCCAATGAAGGCGGCAGGGAGCAAGAGACCGAGAACGATGAAGCAGGCGACTACCTGTTTGCCAATTCCTGGCTGGACACCATTATCTTGCCCAAAAGCACTAAACGTATCGGCAAATTTTGCTTCGCCAGCGCACATGCCCTCCACAAAGTGGTCATCTACGACAGCGTGGAGGAAATTGACTCTTGTGCCTTTCAAGACTCAGGAATCACCGATATAGAGATTCCTGAGAGTGTGACGCGTTTTCATGGTGGCGTTTTCTCACTCTGCCCCAACCTGCAGTATTTTAAGTGGCCAGCACATCTCCCCGTCATTCCCTCCCAAACATTCACAGGTTCAACACTTCAAGAGATAGAATTGCCTGTCGGTCTGAAAGAGATTGGAGATCTAAGTCTTGGCCTTACCTCCCTCACCCATATCAACATACCAGAAACGGTTGAGAGAATCGGAATCCAAGCTTTAGCGTCATTCAAGGGCGATACCATCATTGTGCCAAACAGCGTGAGAGAAATAGGCATACAGGCATTTGTCGGCACCAACGCGAAATACGCTATCCTCTCCAGTCAATTGAATGTTATTCCAACGCAACTATTTGCCATGAGCGAAATAGAAGAGGTCTATTTCCCAGAAGGAGTCAAGAAAGTGGAGAATGATGTATTTTGGTATTGTGGAAAAATGCGAAAGCTTGTCCTACCTTCCACACTCGAGAACTTTGACGACTGCATGTATGGTGTGAAACTCGACCAGCTGTGGAGCTACGCCCCGGAACCTCCAGCATGCAATGCCTTAATAGTCACCCCCTATTATAACAACCTCTCATCACATTGCCTATTGTATGTCCCTCAAGGAAGCCTGGAGCTTTATCAATTCCACCCCCAATGGGGCGGTTTCTTCAAAATCTTGGAGATGGAAACCGATTTTGACCCCGAATTACGCTTCTGTCCTGACGACAACCATCCCCATGCCATTGACCTCGGGCTATCATCTGGCACCAAGTGGTCATGCTGCAACGTGGATTCTGACAAGCCCAAAGATGCTGGCGGCTATTATGCTTGGGGAGAGATTGCTGAGAAAGACAATTACACCTCTCTCACCTACACACACTGCACGATTACCTACCTCGACGAAAGAACATATGACATACAATACCATGATTTCCCGAGATACATATCAGGTTCGGAATATGATGTTGCCCATGTCAAGTGGGGCGACAGCTGGAAAATGCCATCCTTGAGCCAGATACAAGAGTTATACGATGAATGCGCCTATCAATGGATCTCATTTAATGGTTTCACAGGGGGGCTGTTCACCGGTCCAAACGGTGCCCAAATCTTCTTACCCGCTGCAGGAGAACGCGATAGTGCGACCTTGGTCGATTATAACAAATCCGGCAATTACTGGTCTAGCGAGCCAACCCCCAGAGACGCATATAGATTCGATATCAAATTCTCCGGAAAGCACTTATCCAGAGGGGGATGCTGCCAGGGATTAACAGTCCGTCCTGTATATGACACAAGCTCCTGTATCAGTCTCATAGAAACAGCCTCTGGAAAATCCAGCCAAGCCGTTTACAATGTCTTCGGCGTCAAGGTCGCAGACAAACTGGGAAAAGCGAGTGTCCTAACTCCCGGCATCTACATCATCAACGGCAAGAAATATATTATCAAATAACCACGCCTATAAAATCATTTAATTCGACAAGAACAAACAATGAGCGACCTAATACCATTCACCACCAACGATGTGATGGCCAGAATCATCAAAATCCGCGGTCAGGAAGTCCTGCTCGACAGGGACGTAGCAGAACTCTACGGAGTTGAAACTAAACGCATCAATGAAGCACTGAGAAACAACCCTGACAAATTCCCTGAAGGGTATGTTTTCACATTGCAACCCTCTGAGAAACAGGAGGTGGTCGAAAATTTCGACCGGCTCAAGACTATCCAATTCTCGACTGTCGAGCCTCATGCTTTCACCGAGCGAGGTCTATACATGTTGGCCACCTCCTGAAGAGCAAGCAGGCCACATCGACCACGCAGGCCATCATCGACTCTTTTGTGAAACTTCGTGAGATTTCACGGAATATCGCCGCCCTCCATCAGGAACAGGACAAGGAGAAGCAGAAGAGCCTGGTGCAGCGCACTGGGGAGCTGATGAACGATCTACTGCTTGACGATGGAGAGACCACAGAGACGGAGAGCACGGTGGAGATCAACCTTGTTGCATTGAAATTCAAACATACCGTCAAGAGGATTAAGAAAAAGGAGAAAGAGCCATGATTTCTCGACCTTTCAAAAAAATGACCAAGTATGTTTTCACATCGCTTTCACGTTACTTTCACACTATAGAAAAAGGCAGTTGGGTGAATCACCTAACTGCCTTAATTTCTATACTTTTCTTGGTAGCGGGAGCCGGGATTGAACCGGCGACCTCATGATTATGAATCATGCGCTCTAACCAGCTGAGCTATCCCGCCATCATATTTTTTGCGGGTGCAAAGGTAAGCATTTTTTTGTTACTGCCAAAATAATTCCCTCTTTTTTTCTTTTGTCAAGCAAAATAAGTCAAAAAATAATGTAAATATAGGACATTGTACGGAAATGAAAATAAAAATCTTGGCTTTTTATTTTGCATTTCACTCACCTTTCACTATATTTGCTGCATGCAACGAATATAGGATGCAGTTCGGAAATGATAATAAAAATCTTCGCTTTTTATTTTGCATTTCACTCACCTTTCACTATATTTGCGACTGGTATGACACCTTATCCTTTTGACGCAGATGAAAAAAGAACAAATTGAAATTGAATACAGCCTAAGATCCACCTCCCCCAACCTAATTTGGAGAATCATCAGCACCGAAGGAGGCTTACAAAAATGGCTCGCCGACGACGTGAAAGCGGTGGAAGACAAATTCTTCTTCACTTGGGGAGACGAATGGAGGCACCATGAGAAACGATGCGCCAACAAAGTGGAGTGCATACGCCATAGTCATATCCGCCTGCGCTGGGACGACGAGACCGACCCGGACGCCTATCTGGAATTGCGCATGGTGCATAATGAGATGACCGATGGCTACAGCCTACATGTAACCGACTTTGCCCTGCCTGAGGACCTTGACAGCCTCTACGACATCTGGGAGCAGAATTTCGACCAGCTCCGTCTTGCCACGGGCCTCTGACCTCCTTACCTGAGGTTGGAGGCACTCTCGAAAACGGAGGGGCAGGGCACAGTTGCTTCTCACCACCCTTCGTATTGGAAAACGAATAAAAAACCTAAAAAATGGGAGTTTCTAATAAAATTGTCGTACTTTTGCATTTCGACAATCAATTCGTGTAACAGTTTACGCTCACGATGTTAGGGATAAAGAGACTCCATGTGATGATCATCAAGCAGTTTGCGCTGCTTTTTGTCGGCACATTCTTCATCAGCCTTTTCGTGCTGATGATGCAGTTTGTGTGGCAATATGTGGACACTCTCATCGGCAAAGGCCTCACGCTCGACATCCTGGGACAGTTTTTCTGGTACATGTCGCTGATGATGGTTCCACAAGCTCTCCCGCTGGCCATTCTCCTCTCCTCACTGATCACTTTCGGCAACCTTGGCGAGAGTTCCGAACTCACTGCCATCAAGGCCGCCGGCATCTCGCTGATGCAGGTGCTGCTACCACTTGCCATCATCGTGCTGGGCATCGCCTGCGGCTCGTTCTATTTCCAGAACAACGTGGGTCCTGAATCAAAGAAGAAGATGGCCCGGTTGCTTATCTCGATGAAGCAGAAGAGTCCGGAGCTGGAGATTCCCGAGGGCATTTTCTACGACGGCATCCCCCAATGCAACATCTACGTGCAGCACAAAGACCTGAACACCGGCATGCTCTATGGCATCATGATCTACAAGATGACCAACAGTTACGATGATGCAGCCATCATCCTCGCCGACTCGGGCATGCTTCAGTCGACCGCCGAGAAGAAGCACCTGCAACTGAGCCTCTACAGCGGTGAATGGTTCGAGAACATGCGTTCGTCGGAATTGGGCGGCGACGCCTCTGTGCCTTACCGCCGCGAGACATTCTGGAAGAAACGCATACTGATAGACTTTGACGGTGACTTCAACCTGGCCGACGCCAACGTATGGGGACAGAACGCCCAGGCCAAGAGCCTGAACCAGATACGTATCGACATTGACTCACTCAATCACACCTACGACAGCATCGGGCGCTCCTACTATACCGACGCCAAGAAACTCACCTATGCCATACAAGGCGCCTCGAAGGCCGACTCGCTGCGCGCCCTCCAGGCCTCCCGCAGGCAAGAATACAACTTCGACAGCATCTACAGCAAACTGTCGGCCGACAAGCAGCGTATGGCCGTGAACAATGCCCTTTCGAAGGTGAACCAGCATATGAGCGAGCTCGACTTCAAGAGCATGGTGACCGAGGAAGGCGACTACGACCTTCGTCTCCACAAGATAGAGGCCATCAACAAGTTCGTGCTCGCCTTCTCGTGCATCATCTTCTTCTTCATCGGAGCACCCCTTGGTGCCATCATCCGCAAGGGTGGCCTCGGCATCCCCATCATCGTCTCGGTGGTGGTGTTCATCATTTTCTACATCCTCGACAACACCGGCTACCGCATGTCACGCGGCGGCATGTGGACCGTCTGGTTTGGCAAGGGCCTCGCCACCGCCGTCCTCACCCCCACCGCCATGTTTGTGACCTACAAGGCCAACAACGACTCCGCCGTGTTCAACCTCGATGCCTACATCAACCTGGGTATGCGTATCCTGGGCATGCGCCGCAAGCGGAGTGTAATGGGCAAGGAGGTGATCATCAACGACCCCGACTATGGCAAGGACGTGGAAGAACTCACCCGCCTAAGCGAGGAGGTGACCACCTACGCCCACGAACACAACCTGAAATCGCCCCCGAACATCATCAAGGTGTTCTTCAAATACCAGCCCGACCATGAGATAGAGCGCATCAGCGAGGAACTCGAGGCAGTGATAGAAGACCTGGGCAACACCCGCGACCGGACGATCATCTCGCAACTGGGCCGTTACCCCATCGTATCGGAGAAAGCCCACACCCGTCCGTTCGAGCGCAAGTGGCTCAACATCATGGCCGCCATCCTGGTTCCGCTGGGTGCCTTCCTCTACATCCGCATGTGGACCTTCAGGCTCCGCCTGCTCAAGGACCTGCGGGTAATCAAGCAGAACAACAACATCATCATCGCGCATATCAAGGAAAAAGGCCTTGACCATTCACCCTCCAATAACGACATCACATTATAATATTATGGAACAAATCATCATCGACCGCATAGAAGACGCCGTGAAGGACTTCCGCGAAGGAAAATTCGTCATCGTCGTCGACGACGAAGACCGCGAGAACGAAGGCGATCTCATCATCGCCGCCGAGAAGATCACTGCCGAGAAGGTGAACTTCATGCTCAAGCATGCCCGCGGAGTGCTCTGCGCCCCCATCACCATCTCCAGGTGCAAGGAGCTCGACCTGCCCCGCCAGGTGTCGGAGAACACGTCGGTGCTCGGCACCCCCTTCACCGTGACCATCGACAAACTTGACGGTTGCTCCACTGGCGTGAGTGCCCACGACCGCGCCGAGACCATCAAGGCCCTCGCCGACCCGGCGTCGACCCCTGCCACCTTTGGCCGTCCCGGCCACGTGAACCCCCTCTACGCCCAAGACCACGGCGTGCTGAGGCGCAGCGGTCACACCGAGGCCGCCATCGACCTGTGCATCATGGCCGGCCTCTACCCCGCCGGCGCACTGATGGAGATCATGAACGACGACGGCACGATGGCCCGGCTGCCCGAGCTGAAGAAGATGGCCGAGGAGTTCGACCTGAAAATCATCTCCATCAAAGACATGATCGCCTACCGCCTGCAGCGCGACTCACTCATCGAGGTGGGCAGCGAGGTGGACCTGCCCACCCAATATGGCCGTTTCAAACTCATCCCCTTCCGCCAGAAGAGCAACGGCATCGAGCATTTCGCCCTTACCAAAGGCACCTGGGATGACGACGAGCCCGTACTTGTGAGGGTACACTCCTCGTGCTCCACCGGCGACATCCTTGGCAGTATGCGTTGCGACTGCGGCGAACAACTGCACAAGTCGCTCGAGATGATAGAGAAAGAAGGCAAGGGCGTGCTCGTATACATGCAGCAAGAAGGCCGCGGCATCGGTCTGATGAACAAAATAGCCGCCTACAAATTGCAGGAGGAAGGCTACGACACCGTGGATGCCAACACCCACCTCGGCTTCAAGCCCGACGAGCGCGACTACGGCTGCGGTGCCCAAATGCTGCGCCACCTGGGCATCCACAAGATGCGGCTGCTCACCAACAACCCCGTGAAGCGCGTGGGCCTCGAGGCCTATGGCCTTGAGATTGTGGAGAACGTGCCCATCGAGACCACCCCCAATCCCTACAACATCAACTATCTCCGAACCAAGAAAGAGCGCATGGGCCACACCCTGCACTTATAGTAGAGCGCCTTCAGCAAGGCCTCCACGACGCAATAAAGTGCCCTTTCGCACGTTAAGAAAACAGCAAACCACCAAATACCGACATACATGGCAAAATTATCAGAACGCCTCAACCGCCTCGCCCCCTCTGCCACCCTCGTGATGTCGCAGAAGAGCAGCGAGATGAAAGCCCAGGGCATCGATGTGATCAACCTCAGCGTTGGAGAGCCCGACTTCAACACCCCCGACGCCATCAAGGAATGCGCCAAGCAAGCCATCGACGAGAACTACTCCCGCTATTCTCCCGTGCCTGGCTATCCTGGCCTACGCAAGGCCATCTGCGAGAAGTTGTTGAAGGAGAACCACCTGGAATATGCCCTCAACGAAATACTCGTGTCGAACGGAGCTAAGCAGTGCGTCTGCAACACCGTGCTCGCCCTTGTCGACGACGGCGACGAGGTCATCATCCCCGCCCCCTACTGGGTGAGTTATCCCCAGATGGTGAAACTTGCCGGCGGCATCCCCGTCATTGTGCCCACCGGCTTCGGCCAGAACTTCAAGATGACCGCCGCCCAGCTCGAGGCCGCCATCACGCCAAAGACCCGTATGATCATCCTCTGCTCGCCCAGCAACCCAACCGGCAGTGTGTACACAAAGGAGGAATTACGCTCGCTGGCCGACGTCATCCTCGCCCACGACGACCTCTTCGTGCTGGCCGACGAGATCTACGAGCACATCAACTACACCGGCCATCATGAGAGCATTGCCCAGTTTGAGGGAATGAAAGACCGCGCCATCATCATCAACGGCGTGTCGAAAGCCTATGCCATGACCGGATGGCGTATCGGTTTCATGGCCGCCCCCGAATGGATTGTCAAGGGCTGCAACAAACTGCAAGGCCAGTATACCAGTGGAGCTTGCTCGGTGAGCCAGAAAGCCGCCGAAGCCGCCTATGTGCTGCCACAAGACTGCGTGGAGGAGATGCGACAAGCCTTTGAGCGCCGCCGCGACCTCATCGTATCGCTCGCCAAGGACATCCCCGGACTCGAGGTGAACGTCCCCGAGGGCGCCTTCTACCTCTTCCCCAAGTGCGACTCCTTCTTCGGCAAGAGCGACGGCACCACCACCATCGCCACCTCCACCGACCTGGCCCTCTACCTGCTCGAGCGCGCCCATGTAGCCACCGTGGCCGGCGATGCCTTTGGCGACCCCCAGTGTTTCAGGATGAGTTACGCCACCAGCGACGACAACATCCGCGAGGCCATGCGCCGTATCAAGGAGGCCCTCTCGGCCCTTCATTGACAAGCCACATAGGCAGAGTAGGGGCAAAAACTCAAAAAGTGATTGTTAAAATTCCTTAATCAAGAGATTAGTTTCATCTAAATTATTATCTTTGCGAAGTTAATGTCCATACTATATCTACGCTTAAACGCATAAAACCTTAAGTATTATTAATATCGACATTTTTATAACTTAAATTTATTAATAACTTAAATCAACAAATTAAAAAAATTATGGCAACAACAACAAAACCCGCTGGCGGTGCTACGCCGGCAAAGAAAAGTACCGGTTTTACAGGAGTAAGAGGCGCATTCTGGATCATCATCGCTTGCGCTATTTTTGCATTCTTGTTCTTCTTCTTGTGGTTTGGTAACGGCATGCACTTCGAGGGTGGTGACCCCGAGGGTGAGGCCAAGGACGTATGGGGCCTGATCTTCAAGGGCGGTGTTATCGTGCCTGTGATCCACACCCTGTTGCTCACCGTGCTCGCCATGTCAATCGAGCGCTGGCTGGCTCTGAAGACCGCATTCGGCAAGGGCTCTCTGCCTAAGTTCGTGACCAACATCAAGGCTGCCCTCAACGCCAACGACTTCACCAAGGCTCAGCAGCTTTGCAACCAGCAGAAAGGTTCTGTGGCCAACGTGCTCACCGCTTCTCTGAACGCTTACAAAGAGATGGAGCAGACCCCAGGTATCAAGAAGGCCCAGAAAGTAGCCAAGATTGCCCAGGCTCACGAGGAAGCCACTCAGCTTGAGATGCCTACCCTGACCATGAACCTGCCGATTATCGCTACCATCGTAACCCTCGGTACACTTACCGGACTTCTCGGAACTGTGGTCGGTATGATCAAGTCGTTCTCCGCCATGGGTAAGGGTGGTGCCGCCGACTCTGGCCAGCTGGCACAAGGTATCTCCGAGGCTCTTATCAACACCGCCTTCGGTATTGCCACATCATGGTTCGCCGTTGTATCTTACAACTACTACACCAACAAGGTGGACAAGTTGACTTACGCACTCGACGAAGTTGGTTATTCAATCGCACAGACTTACGAGGCCAACCACGCAGACGAAGCTTAATTTTTGCTAACCCCTTAAAATCTTACAGCTATGGGTAAAGTAAAAATTAAGAAAAGTGATGTCTGGATTGACATGACGCCGATGTCGGACGTGATGACCCTGCTGTTGACGTTCTTCATGCTCACCTCTACATTCATCAAGAATGAGCCTGTGAGAGTCAACGTGCCGGGAACCGTCAGTGAGACAAAGGTGCCTGAGACCAACACACTTTCGATAACCGTCAGCCCGGAGAAAGTCAACGGAAAAGCCACCGGCAACGGTATGGTGTTCCTTGGCATGTCGAACGCTGCCCAACTGGGTCAGATGCTCGATGATATGCTCCCCGGCACCGACGCACTTCAGAAGAATGTGTTTGAGAGCGAGGCACAGTTTGGTGTGCCCCTCAGTGCAATGAAGACCTACCTGAGTCTGGACCAAGCCCAGCGTTCAGAGATCCTTCAGGGTAACAACCCGAAGATCAAGGCAGGTATCCCCCTCGACAGTATCGACGGCGGCATGAGTGAGTTCCAGCAGTGGGTGACCGCAGCGCTGGTAGCCAACACTGATGTGCAGCTTGTCATCAAATCCGACAAAGACACTCCTTACAAGACCGTCAAGAAGGTGATGAACGAACTTCAAGACATGGGTGAGAGCCACTACTACATGGCAACCCAGCTCGATGGCGGCAAGGTGCTGTCTGCTAGATCTTACATTGAGAATATGGGAGGCGAATAATAATGGCAAAGAAAAAAGAAAGCAAACAGAAGAAAATCAACGTTCGCGTTGACTTCACCCCGATGGTGGATATGCTTATGCTTCTTATCACCTTCTTCATGCTCTGTACAACCCTCAGCAAGCCGAGCAGCATGGAGCTGTTCATGCCGAGCAACGACAAGAACCAACAGGAGCAGAACAAGAACGAAGCCAAAGCTTCCCAGACCATTACGTTGTATGTGGCAGCCGACAACAAGCTCTACTACGGCAAAGGTATCCCCGACTACAACAATCCCGATTGGATTCAGGAAACCACCTGGACCGACAAGGGTATTCGCGACGTGCTGAGATATCACGCTGTGGAGAACGGCCAGAAGCCGGTGAACCGCATTATCCTCGCTATTGAGAAACTGGAGCAGGATAAGAAGAACAATCCTCAGAAATATCCTGTGGACTCCATTTTCCAGAAGAAGAAGGCTGAGATTATGCGTGGTGAGATTGACGGAGAGAAGGTTCCTACCCTTACCGTCGTGATCAAGCCCACCGACAACTCGACCTATCAGGATATGATCAACGCTCTGAACGAGATGCAGATTCTGAGCATCGGTACCTATGTCATCGACAAGATTGGCGAAGATGACGTGAAGCTACTCACTGCGAAAGGCGTGAAGATGTAAACGATGTGAAATTAACCTTTTAATAAGTAAAGCAAAATGGCAAAAATTGATCTATTCGATCCGAAATGGATTGAGATGGTATTCGCTGGTAAGAACCAGGAATACGGAGCCTATCAGCTTCGCAAGGGTACGTCGCGCCGTAACATCGTGTCACTGCTTATCCTTACAGCTGCCGTGTTCCTGATTGGCGGCTACCTCGCATGGAAGGTCATCGAGGAGCAGCGTGCCAAAGAGCTGGCAGCCTACAATGCACAGATAGAGCTCTCGAAATTGGAAGAAGCCGCTAAGAAAGAGCGGAAACAAGAAGAACAAAAACCACCACCACCACCACAGGAGATGAAAGTTCCCGAGGAGCGTGCAACCCAGCAGTTCACCGCCCCCGAGATCAAGAAGGATGAGTTGGTGAAGGAAGAGAACATGGTGAAGCAGATGCAAGACCTTGACAAGGACGTCGCCGTGGGTGCCAAAGACCAAGAAGGTACCAACGACCGTATCGTTCCTCCGACGGCTGTAGAAGCTCCTCCTCCTCCCCCACCACCAGCACCCGAAGCTCCAAAAGAGGAGGTAAAGGCCGAGGTTACCCAGAAGATCTTCGACGTTGTGGAACAGCAGCCGTCGTTCCCTGGTGGCCAAGGAGCCCTTCTCTCATGGCTTAGCTCGAACATCCACTATCCTCCTGTAGCTGAGGAGAATGGCATCCAGGGTAAGGTTGTTGTATCGTTCGTGGTAGAGCCCGACGGTAGCATCAGCAACGTAGCCGTGGTACGTGGCGTAGACCAGTCGCTCGACAAAGAGGCCGTGCGCGTGGTGAAGTCAATGCCTAAGTGGAATCCTGGTAAGCAGAACGGTCAGGCAGTGCGTGTGAAGTACAATCTTCCTGTAACATTTAAGCTTCAGTAAACCAGAAATGAAAAGAACTTTCTTCTATACATTCCTAGTATTATTAACACTTTCGACGCTTGTATCGTCGTGTGGTGGAGATAAGAAAAAGAATAATAGAACTGATACAACTACGTCAGGGGCGATGAAATTCGCCTCTGACGAAAGTTTTAGTCCTATTGTGGAAGAGGAGCGCAAGCAATTTGTCTTCCTCTACCCCAATGCTCACCTCACTCCCATATACACCGACGACATCGATGGTTTCACCAAACTGATGGCAGGCGAAATACCCCTCTATTTCTCGTCGCGCGACTTGAAAGAGGGTGAGCGCAACCATATTGAGACCAAGCTCGATATCAAGCCTCGTGTGTACAGGATAGGATACGATGGCATCACGTTTATTGTGAACAGGGCCAACAAAGACACCTGTATCTCGGTTAAGGACGTGAAACGAATCCTGAGTGGTGAGGCCACCAACTGGAACCAGATTGTGAAAGGTTCCACCCGTGGCAAGATAGATGTCGTCTTCGACAATGCGCGTTCGGCCACCCTTCACTATTGTGTGGACTCGATACTTGACGGCAAGCCCATCAACAGCGAGAACATCACTGCGGCCAAGACGAGCGAGGGCGTCATTGAATATGTGGAAAACAATCCCAATGCCATCGGTGTGATCGGTTCGAACTGGGTGATGGACCACCGCGACCCCACTCACACCACCTTCAGCATGAACGTTCAAGTAATGTCTGTCTCGATAAGAGACGAGGCTACTCCCGAAAACTCCTGGAAGCCCTACCAATTTTATTTGCTCGACGGCACCTACCCGTTCGTCCGCACCCTATACGCCATATTGGTGGATCCCGGATTCCGTTTGCCCCGCGGTTTCACCGAGTATGTGGCGGGTCCAGAGGGCCAGACCATCATCCTCCGTTCGGGCTTGCTTCCCTATAGAGGAGACTTGGAGTTGAAAAAAGTAGACATAAAAAAATAATAAATTAAACGTTGTTTCGTTTACTTCGTCAAAGAGACAGCAATCAATTCGAAATACTAACCCTTTAAAACAACAAGAAGATGAAAGCAATTAAATATTTTGTAATTGGTGCCATGCTGGTGGGTTCACAGTTGACCATCAGCGCACAAACCACCGTCTACGGCTCGCAATTGGGTCCGATCACCACCGCCCTGAAGGCAGATCCCAACAACCCCAACGCAGCCAAGGACCAGGTGAAAGCCTATGTGAAGGCGTTCAAGAAGAATCCTGAGGCCCTCGTAGCTCTTGGCAATGCCTATTTCACTGCCAAGCAATACGACAAGGCTATTTTCTATGCCGACATGGCGCTCAAGAAGAACAAGAACTTCGGTGATGCCTACGTGCTGAAAGGCGACGTTGAGGCCCTTAAGGACGATGGTGGCGAGGCTGCCATGTGGTATCAGCAGTCGATGACCCTCGACCCCACCAATCCCAATGGATACACCCGCTATGCAAGCATCTACCGCAAACGTGACCCGAAGACCGTGGAGGCCACTATGGAGGCATTGAAGAAGAACGTGCCCAGCTATCCTGCTGACGCAGAGCTTGGCCACATGTTCTGGTCGACCGACCTTCGCAAGTCGTATGAGTACTACCAGAAGACCAACCCCAACACCATCGACGAGAACTTCCTCTACGAGTATGCCCAGGCTGCCTACTATCTCGACAAGAAAGACGAGGCACTGAATCTGAGCAACATCGGTGTGAAGCGTTTTGCCGGTGAGGCCTATGAGGAGTATTTTGCCCGCTACGCCCTCTACAGCGCAGTAGACCTGGACAAGATGGACCAGACCGCTCCACTGGTGCAGAAACTGAAGAGCTCGAAGCAAGACCTTGTGACCAAAGACTACCTCTATCTTGGTAGAGTAGCTGCCAGCAACGGTCAGTTCAACGAGGCAATCGACAGCTACAAGAAGTCACTTGACCTTGACAAGGAGAATATCCAGAACTACAAGTATCTGAGCGAGGCCTATAAAGGCATCGGCGACGAGAACCTTGCTCTTGAGTATAGCGAGAAGTATCTTGCCAGCGACACCAAGGCTGCTCCCTCCGACTTCGTCAATCTGGCCACCATCTACCTGACCAAGGCCAAGAACGGCACCGACAAGGATGCAGACTTCAACAAGGCCATGGGTGTCTACGACAAGTTGGCTGAAAGATATCCTACCATTGCCAGTTTCGCACACTTGCAGCAGTGCAAGTCGGGTGTCGATTTCGAGAAGACCGACTATGTGGAGACCAAGGGCAAGCAGGTTATCGACGAGCTGAAAGACAAGAGCGACCTCAGGGACAACGAGAAAGGCTACCTCACAGAAGCCTACCGCATTGTGGGTCTCGCCATCTGGCGTGACGCCAAGCGCGGTGTGGAAGGAGCAAGACCCTATCTCGAGAAACTGATCGAGCTTGATCCCGAGAACGCCGTATCCGTACAGGCGAAGAAAGCTCTCGGAATGTAAGATCCCTCTCTCCGTAAGGAGAATTCCTTTATTCCCCTCCCCAGCCTTTCTCAGGCTGGGGATTTTTTTGTTTGTGTCATACCGTGCATTCCAAGACAGAGCGGCCAAAAGGGCATGAAAAAAGGCGGCCATAGGCCGCCTACATTTTTATCCTTTCTTTTTGTTATGGAAGACTGATAGCCTCAGATGGGCACACATCAGCGCATGTTCCACACTCAGTGCAAGCATCGGGGTCAATCGAATACTTCTCGCCCTCAGAGATTGCTCCAGCGGGGCACTCGTCAATACAGGTACCGCAAGCGATGCAGTCTTCACCAATTACGTAAGCCATAGTAAATAATATTTATGTTAATAATGCTTGTGTCTCAAATAGGCGTATACCTACTTTTATTTGCTGCAAAGATACATTTTTATTCTTAGATACCTACAATTAGGTAGACAATTTTTTATTATTTATACTTTGTCAAAATAAGGACAAAGGCAATAAGGATGGACAAATGTCGTTATATATAAAATGAACCGTCGTTTATTAGCATTTGTATTGTCTGTCATGACTATCTCTGCGGTCTATAGCCAAGACCGCAAGGTGGAGAACCGACCTTATGTAGACCTGAGGCCGTTTCATTTTGGTGTGCTTGTGGGCACCCATCTCCAGGACATCGAGATGCTGAATGTGGGTCCACAAATCATAGAGCTGGAAGACGGCACTACGGCCGAAAAGTTGATTTCTTGCGACCAGGACCGTTGGGACGCCGGTTTCAACGTAGGCGTACTGGGAGAGTTGCGTCTCAGCACCCATTTCCAGTTGCGCTTGGCCCCCACCATGTATTTCGGCACACGCCACCTCACGTTTCTCAACCACACAGATGCCACATCCGACGGCAAGCATTTGGAGGAGCATCAGTTGTTGAAGACCGCTTATATCGCCACCCCCATCAATCTGATTTTTGCCGCTCCCCGTTTCAACAACCACCGTCCTTACATGATGGCCGGCATCGATCCGATGATCAACCTGTCGGGCAAGGACAATGATTTCATCAAGTTGAAGCGCTATGACTTCTTCCTCGAATTGGGTGTCGGTTGTGACTTTTACCTTCCCTTCTTCAAACTCCGTCCGGAACTGAAATTCATGTACAGCCTCACCAACAGCCTGGATACCGACCATGTGAAACACATGAAGAACAAGAATATGATCATGTACGCCAACTCGGTGAGCGAGTCACGCACCAAAATGATTGTGCTGACTTTCTATTTTGAGTAAACGAGTTGGGCAACATACCGATGATATACGTAAAAAGGGGAGACGCTGATGTCTCCCCTTTTTACGTATGACAGTTTGTTTTGCTATTTCTTTTTCAGGTCAACGGTCAATTTTCCTATCCACACCCCGTGCTTTCCGTTCTGGTCGACAGGCACATCCTTACCATCAAGGTTTTTCACGTATTCCAACTCCTCCAAATAGGTGTGCGAATGGCCTCCGAGCACCAAGTCGATATTGCGAGAGCCTGCGATAGCCGCCAAGTCGTCGGTGACATCCATCTTCCACCCCAAGTGGGAGATGCAAATCACCAGGTCGCATTTTTTCTTCTCCTTGAGGAAAGTAGCCACCTCAAGAGCCTTGGCCACAGGGTCGAGGTATCTCACCCCCTCACAAGTTTGCTTGGATACCAGTCCGTCAAGTTGTGGAGCGAGTCCGAACACTCCGATCTTCACCCCTTTGCGCTTGATGATGACGTATGGTTTCACCAACCCCTCGACGGGAGTTCCCGTGAAGTCGTAGTTGGCACATACGATGGGGAAGGTGGCCATTTTGAAGATCCTGGCCATATTCTCAAGTCCGAAATCGAACTCATGGTTGCCGATAGTGGCAGCATCGATGCCCATCCGGTTCATCAGTCCCACCTCGACATCGCCTTTGAACATGGTGTAATAGGGCGAGCCCTGGCTGAAGTCGCCACTGTCGAAATAGAGCAGGTCGGGGTCTTCCCTGCGCTGGTCTTTCAACAACTCCAGCCTGCGGATGAATCCTCCCCTTCCCGCCACGTTCTTATCGGCAAGGTTCTCATTGAGCGGCATGATGCAACTGTGCGTGTCGTTGGTGTGCAGTATCACCAATTTCTTATCCTGTGCCTGTGCGGCCACCACCAGGGCGACCCACATCAATGTGATGATAATATTTCGTCTCATAGTCCTATTCCTCCACGATTATTCTTCCGTCTGCAGCACCCTCCACCAATTGTCCGGCAGCGGTGCGCTCCTTGATGTATTTCATGATCAACTCGCGCGTGAGCGCATCGTCAGTGGTAATCAGTCGCAGGTCGGTGCAGTTCTTGAACGCCGTCATCCGATCGTTACCACCCGACAAGTAGTCGATAGTGGCAACCCTGAAACTGGCCTTCGGGTCAATCTCCTTGCCACCGATAGTGGCATGGACGAGTTTGTTGTCCTTGGTGATCACGAGGCGCACCTCACGGCTCACACCCTCGCCTCCCCGGTAGGCAATCTGCCCCATCAGTTCGAGTACCTTCTCTCCAGAGAGCGTGAGGAAGCACACCTTGTTCTCAAAAGGAGCCACATCGAACACATCACCGATGGTGATGTCGCCCTGAGCCAGCGAGGCCCTGATTCCTCCGATGTTATACACGCCGAAGTCAGGCTTCTCGCCATAGAGTTTTCCCGACCACACGAGTATGTCGGACAGCAGGTTGCTCAAAGGACTCTCCGGCCGTCCAGCAACCAGCGGCGTTGGCGTCCTGCCCAGGACTGGCGACATCAGTTCGTCGACCTTTCCCTTGTAAGGGCTCATAAACGTTGTCACCTCCTCTGGCAAGGGTCTGTCATAGGTCTTGTCGACCAGCAATCTTGTTCGCGACACACCGCTCACCGTATAGTGCGTGGTACACGAGGAAAGGGCCAGTATGGCAGCTATTCCCCAATAAAGTTTTTCCTTTCGCATAGATTCCAAGTTTTCTGCGAAGATACACATTTTTTCATAGAACAGCCCTATTAGAGGAAGGAAAAAGCGTCATAGAAGAAAAAAAATATTCCATAAGTATCTGTATATCAAAAAAAAGTATTACCTTTGCACCGCTTTTCCGCGTAATCGCTGACAGGAAGAAGAGTAGCCTAGTTATGTTGCGCAGGGAATGACAACTAATTTTTAACAGTTAAGCAAAATGGATTTAATTAAAGTTGCTGAAGAAGCATTTGCAACTGGCAAGCAGTTCCCGGAGTTCAATCCTGGCGACACCATCACTGTAGCCTACAAGATCATCGAGGGTAGCAAGGAGCGTATCCAGCTTTACCGTGGCGTTGTGATTCGCATTTCCGGTCATGGTGACAAGAAGCGTTTCACCGTGCGCAAGATGTCGGGTACTGTTGGTGTAGAGCGTATTTTCCCCATTGAGTCACCCAACATCGACAGCATCGAGGTGAACAAGCGTGGTAAGGTGCGTCGTGCCAAATTGTATTACCTGCGCAAGCTCACTGGCAAGAAGGCCCGTATCAAGGAGAAGAGGTCTCCCATTCAGCCAAAAGCTTAATTTTCGGCCATTCGCCATCGCTCAACAAGAAGCCCGGCGACTGTCCATCAGAAATAAAGGGGTTTCATTCACTGAAACCCCTTTTCTGTTTCATTCCTCCATACCCCAGAACACCATCATTCACAACCCATTCATACCATCATGAAAGAACTCGCATTGAAATACGGTTGCAATCCCAACCAGAAACCCTCACGTATCTTCATGGAGAACGGTGAGCTGCCCATCGAAGTGCTCAACGGCCGTCCTGGCTACATCAATTTCCTCGACGCCCTCAATAGTTGGCAGTTGGTGAAAGAACTGAAGCAAGCCACCGGTCTTGCCTCGGCAGCCAGCTTCAAGCATGTGTCGCCCGCCGGTGCCGCCGTAGGCCTTCCCTTGAGCGACACCCTCAAGAAAGTGTATTTCGTCGACGACATCAAGGAAGAGCTTACTCCTATCGCCTGCGCCTATGCCCGCGCCCGTGGTGCCGACCGCATGAGCAGTTATGGCGATTTCGTGGCCCTGAGCGACACCTGCGACGCCGTGACGGCCAACTTGCTGAAGCGTGAGGTCTCGGATGGCGTCATTGCCCCCGACTACACCCCCGAGGCTCTTGAGATTCTCCGTGCCAAGCGCAAGGGCACCTACAACGTGCTGAAGATTGACCCTGCCTACCAACCCGAGCCTGTGGAGCGCAAGCAAGTGTTCGGCATCACCTTCGAGCAGGGCCGCAACGAAATCCGCCTCGATGACCCCGCATTGTTTGAGAACATCCCCACACAGTGCAAGGACTTCCCCAAGGAAGCCCTCCGCGACCTCATCATCTCCCTTATCACGCTGAAATACACCCAGAGCAACAGTGTATGCTACGTGAAAGACGGCCAGGCTATCGGCATCGGTGCCGGACAGCAGAGCCGCATCCACTGCACCCGTCTTGCCGGCAACAAGGCCGACATCTGGTGGCTCCGGCAGCATCCCAAGGTGATGTCGCTGCCCTTCGTCCCCGGAATCCGCCGTGCCGACCGCGACAACACCATCGACGTGTATATCTCTGAAGACCACGACGACGTACTCCGCGAGGGCACCTGGCAGCAGTTCTTCACCGAGAAGCCCGAAGTGCTGACAATGGAAGAGAAGAAAGCTTGGATAGCCCAGAACACAAAGGTATCGCTGGGCAGCGACGCCTTCTTCCCCTTTGGCGACAATATCGAACGCGCCCACAAGAGCGGCGTGGAGTATATTGCCCAAGCCGGCGGTTCGGTTCGTGACGACCACGTGATAGCCACCTGCGACAAATACGGCATCGCCATGGCCTTCACCGGCGTGCGCCTCTTCCACCATTAAACCTTTATCAAGATGAGCAAGGGAGACGATATCGACAGCATCATCCAGGAAGGCATAGTGTGGGGGCGCGGTGCCCGCACCAGCAATGCCGGCAACAAGCAATCGAAGACCAAGACCAAGGCCAAGAAGAAGGCCTACATCACAGGTGCCCATGGCAGTGGCAGTGCACGCCAGAAAGCCAAATACCGCACGGCTCGTGCCAACCGCCATAAGAACGGGTAATGAGTCATCTCATCAAAAACCTAACATATGCAACAAGCCGCCGCTCCTCATCAGAAGAGCGGCGGCTTTTTTTATGGATGCCAGCATTTCACTTTTCACGAAAACTATGATATGATTTCCATGCCTCTGTCAATTCCTCAGAGTCGAACGTGTCGTTGAAGAATGACACCTGACCAAGATTTCTATAAGGAGTCCAATTACCACAGATGATGCCATCGTGCGCAATGATGGGCTGGAAGATACCGCTGTTGTTATGGGCACGATGCCGGTGCTCTGGAGGAAGCACGATATCCCTGCTCTTATAGCCGATAAGGTATTCGTCGTAGGGCGGAATCAGGAGAAACTTGCCCTTCCTGAAGCCTCGTGTGCGGCAGTCGTCGGTCAAGTAAAAGTCACGGCCTCGCCATCTCTCCAAATGAATGGCGTCGCCGAGGAGTGCTATCCCCCTGCGGCAATCGCTGACATTCAACCCCGACCACCACACGAAGTCCTCCAGCGTGGCCGGTTGATGGCTCCTGAAGTATTTTTGGGTGAAACGCATCAGGGCCTCGTCTCTGTCCAATTTTTCCTTATGCTTTATCTTATCGGAAGAAAGCGAGTAGGTGGCCTTCATAGGAAGCAACATTCCACTACAAAGCATCCCTGATATCTCTGCCAAGCGAATATGATACGACAAGCGATGGTCGTCCATCACTATGCCTTTCTCTTCCAACGACTGCACGAAATCTTCCTTCGTCACGCTTCCTTTGTCGGCAGCTGTCTGCGCGAGGATATCGCTGACACGCACCAGTTCGTCGTCGGGAATAGAAACCCCGTTGCTGCTCATCCATCCCTTGGTCACCGCGATGGCTTTGGGGCCAAAGAGACCGACCATCGGCCAATAGTCATCGGCTGACACCAACTGCCATGTACCTCGCATCAGATGCAGGCGGATGATTCTGCCCTCATCAAAAGCCTTCTTGAAGACCTTGTGAGAAGGCTTGCGCGTGCGCATCGCCACCGCCCATCGCATCATGCGGTATTCCTGTGCCTGCATGGCACCCATACTACAGACCACCTCAGCAGGGTCGTTGAACTGAGGCGCCACAAGCTGTTGATTGAGGAGCCGGATGGCAAT
>Ga0256407_10003578_pt1 | contig 27397 bp, 20 predicted proteins | sample RumenRJG_04DNA_FD_193489 | JGI IMG/M metagenome (GOLD analysis project Ga0256407, IMG submission 193489) | Bovine rumen microbial communities from Lethbridge, Alberta, Canada - RJG_04 | ecosystem: Host-associated > Mammals > Digestive system > Stomach > Rumen | place: Canada: Alberta... | reverse complement strand
TACAGTTTCAGAATCTGCAGCAGCCAGGCAGCTCCGCAGGCCAATGCCAGAAACCCGTTTCCGATCAGGTTGGCACCGGTCACGCTCTTCATCTGACGGATTCTGTCCCGGGGATCGAGCTTTGCCCGGATCAAAAAGCCAAAGGGCCTGTGCCCGAGCAGGATCGTGAACAGGATGCTCACAATACCGATGAGACCATAATCCCGGATCGGCTGTATGCACAGCAGTGCGATCCATGCGCCCAGAAGGATCCGGTACAGGACCAGGGTCCGGGGACGTCCCAGGACGACCGGCAGGGTAATGCGGTCCGCGCAGATATCTTTTTCTATATCGCTCCCGTTATTGCTGAGCATGATCAGAGCAATTCCCAGGATCAGGGGGAGGCAGGCGGGAAGGATTTCCCAGTGGAAAGTCCCGTCTGCTGCCGCCGCAGTTCCCAGAGGGATCAGGCCGCCCATAACAAATCCGGAAACGAACTCCCCAAGGGGGAGAGAGGCTACAGACACCGGACTGATACTGTACCCCAGCACTGTAAGTCCACCGACAATACCGATAATAAACGGTGCCGGGCCCGAGTGCCACGCAGCAGCGATGCCGCAGACGGCGGCAGATGCCAGGTATACAAGCCCAAGGATCAGGGCATGTCCGGGATTCAGATGATTGTAAACCAGGACGGCGTCATTGACCTCCACATTGTCCGCTTCACTGTCTGTTCCGCTGACATAGTCCACATAGTCGTTGAGCGTATTGACCGACGACTGGGACAGGATGCAGGCGGCAGCCAACAGTATGCACTGCGCCGGCGTGAGGGAGATTCCCCGATGCAGGCACCAGAAGATGCCGAACATAGCCGGACACACGGCCGCGGGCCAGGTGTGGATCGCTGCAAGCCGGAAAGCCGCTGCTGCTGTCATCCGCTCATATTCGACCGGAACAGGGACCGCATGCTGCTTTTCCGATGATCCAGTGTTGGTTTTCATGCTTGTCGTCATGATTACAACCTTTTCTAAAGTGTCTGTGTATTCAATCCGTTTGTGCCGGTATTTAGCTGCCGGCACCGGATCTTTTTAAAAATATCAGATCAGGCCGCGTTTCTCCGCCAGGATGACTGCTGTGTGCTTGACCTCGATCGGGAGATCATTTGCGTCCATACCGCCGCGGATCTGCATCAGGCAGCCGGGGCAGTCAACAGCGACGAGAGAAGCGCCTGTATCTTTGATGTGCTGAATCTTCTTGCCCAGGATCGGTGTTGCGACCTCAGGAAGCTTGATGCTGTATGTGCCGCCGAAACCGCAGCAGACATCGGACTCTTCCATCTCGACCAGGTTGATGCCCTTTGTTGCCTTGAGGAGTTCTCTCTGCTCCTTGAAGACGCCCAGCTCTCTCTTGAGGTGGCAGGAATCATGATAGGTGATGGTAAGAGGTGTCTCATCGCCTGCCTCTGCCAGTCCGCCCAGATCATAGAAGAGCTTGCAGAAGTCGAAGGTCTTGCTGCCCAGTTCCTCTGCCTTCTTGTACATCTCGGAGCCTTCCTCGAAGAAGTCCTTGTAGACGCGCAGCTGGTGTGTGCAGGTCGGGCATGCGGATACGACATAATCGTAATCTTCCGCGTGCATTGCCTCGACGTTGAGCTCAGCGGTCTTCTTGGCGTTCTCGCGGTCACCCATGAAGGTAGCGGGAGCACCGCAGCAGGACTGACCCATAGGCATGTCAACGATATAGCCGATGGAGTTCAGATCCGCGATGACTGCCTTTGCGATGTCTACATAAGCGAAGTCAAGCAGACATCCGGTGAACATAGCGATCTTGCCCTTGGGATTGTCGACCTTCTGCTGGATGGTCGGGAAGATGTCACGGAAAGGCACGGGAGCGATACTCATCAGGCTTCTGCCCTCTGTCATGCCGGACAGGAACATAGGCAGATGACGGATGAAATTGGTGCCCTTGGTGAAGGGAGCCTGTGCCACGGAGGCGATACGCAGCATGGAGTGGAACAGCTTTCTGTCGCTGACTGCATCCAGAGCGAATTTATAAACGGGATTGGGATTTGCCTCGTAGCTGCGCTCACGCAGTTTCATGATCATCTCGGGGATGTGAAGTCCGCCGCCGCAGACCTCTTTGCAGCGTCCGCACTGCAGGCAGATGTTCTGGATCTCGTCCGCTCTCTCCTCAGAGACCAGGAAGTGGGTCAGAATGGTGCCGATACCGCCGGTGTAGACCTTGGAGCCATATACATGGCCGCCCAGCAGAGCGAATGCAGGACATACGTCAAGACATGCGCCACAGCGGATGCAGTTGTAGACTTCCCTGAAATCAGGATCCGCCAGGATGGCGCGGCGTCCCGGATCGTCCAGAATGACTGCGTAGAATTCTTTCTTAGCCTTCTCATCGGTATCCTTGTCCACGGTCACCTCAGAAGCGCCTGTGTACATGGAAATATAAGAAGTGATACGCTGGCCCGTGCCATTGCGGGGAAGGGCCTTAAAGATGTAACGGGCATCGGAGAGGCTCTTGACGAACTTCTCGATACCGAAGACATACAGATGGATCTTGGGCAGTGTACCGACCATACGGCCGTTGCCCTCGTTACTCATGGTGAAAACGGTGCCCGTCTCGGCGACAGCCACGTTTGCGCCGGAAACACCCATGTCTGCATGGATGAACTTGTCGCGCATGATCTTCCTGGCGGTCTTGACCTCCTCGGCGATGATGGGCTCGTTCTTCTCTTTTGTATACTCAGTGAAATAATCAGCGACCTGCTCTTTGTTCAGATGCAGGGCAGGCATGACCATGTGTACGGGAGTGTTGCCTTCGAGGGCGATGATGAACTCGCCGAGGTCGGTCTCCTGAACCTGTACACCGTCGTCGCCCAGAATATGGTTCATGTGGATTTCCTCAGAAGCCATGGATTTGGACTTGACGATGGTCTTGACGCCTTTTTCCTTTACGAGGCCCCGGATATACTCCATTGCCTCTTCGCCGCTCTTTGCATGGAAGACATGTCCGCCGCGTGCCGTGCAGTTCTTTGTGAAATCATCGATCATCTCATCGATGTGGTCGGCTGCGTAGCTCTTGACTTCCTTGATGCTGTCACGTGTCGACTCAAAGTCGACGCCGGCATATGATTTTTCTCTTTTCGCAGGATATGTGGCACAGAATGTTCCCAGTGTTCTGCTGAGAGTCGTATTCTTTAACGCCTCCTGAATTTCCTGCTTCAGCTCCAGACTAGCCATGTTTGATTCTCTCCTTTCCTAAAAACCGGTGCGCAGGCAGCAGTGATCTATATAGAAGATTTCACCGCATTCTCTGTCCGTACCCGTGATCAGGCATCCTGAATGATTACGATGCTGAGTCTGAGGGGGCCGTGTACACCTACTGTACTGACGCACTCGATATCTGCAGTTCTGCTGGGTCCCGTGATAAAACCGACAAAATTCGGCAGCTCGGGCAGACCGCACAGAAGATCAAACATAGCGTCGTAGTCATCGACAATCGTGGACTCCTTGAGGATACCGATGTAGTCCGCAGACATGGTTGCCACGATTCTCGCATCGATCTCATCGCCCACCTGCATGATGCTTCCCAGATCAGCGATTCCGTACTGTGCTTCGGAGATACCGCCCTGTGCAGTCTCCGCGTGCAGACGGATATGATCTGTGAAAACTTCGACGCCTGCTTCCTTGAGCGCAGGGACAATTCCGATCTCACGAAGGAAATCTGTCTCCGCCACGCAGGCTGTCTTGATGCCTTTTGCCTGGAAAAGATCAGCTACCACTTTTCCGGCATCTGCTTTGGCTGCCAATGAACATTCTCCGTTGACCGCTTCCAGGTTCGCCTTGAAACGTTCATACAGCGCATCTGTTGTACTCATACAGCTCACTCCTTTCTGTTACCAAAACCTTCTCCGGCGATGACTATCCCTTCCCTCTTCGCCGAAATCCCCATAGGTTATCGATAGTAATATAGGAGAATTATATAACTTTTTTACAAATACTTCAATTATATGCCGCTCACATTTGTCTATATTCACCTTTGATTCAGAGGTCTTTTTCGCAATGTGCTGAATTATATACAATAATTTCGAATTAATCAAAACTAACTTGTGCAAATTTATTGGCAAAACGTATAAAGTTGATTTAACCGGCAAAAGAGCGCATAATAACAAGTGGATTTTCCTTGTGTCCGCGGTGCTGTACCGTGACCCCGGCAGGGCTGAAATCCGATTATGACCGCCGGAAATCCACATTTTTCCAGGCAAGCAAACAACATCTGTCTCCAGCTTCCGAAAGGAAATCATTTAATGTCTGAAAAAGTCATTGTCAATACCATCAACGAAAAAATAACTTCCTGGCTGGACAGGAACCGTGACGCGTTTGGGCGCAAGATCCTGTGCTCCGGCATAGATGTCCGGACAGCAGTGCATATCTCGCATCTTTTCCCGGACTCTTCTATCGTCCTTCTTACAGACGATCCTGCAGAGGAGAAAGAAGGCGCCCTCAATGAGCCGCTCATGATCCGCCAGGACATAAAAGCCTACCAGGGCGGGCTGTTTGATACAGTCGTATGCTTTACGGATGCGCCTCTTAAGCCTGCAGAAAGCCTGACAGACAGGGACAAGATAACTGACTATTCCGGTCACTGGCTGTACGGGAACACACCCTATCCCGACCCGGAACGCGGATCTCTCTATCTGTATCGGGCGTCCCGGCTCATGGATTATTATGAAAGTGCCGCAGGTATTTTGAGAAATCATCTGAAAAGAGGCGGCGCCCTGCTCCATCTGGTGCGTTCCGAACACGATGAGCATCTCCTCGGCTATTGTCTCGCCCTGGCTTCAGAGGAAATGAATGTTGATCCGTCGCATATCCGGCAGATCCTCTGCCGCGAAAACGGGGCATCTGTGATCCTTCAGGGAATCCGCGCTGTCGCAGGTGAGCGCACGAATACCGGTGCCCTGACCGCGGAAAACCTCAATTTTTCTCTCGACAGGATGAACACTGCTGCTGTCGAGCTGCAGGGGCATGACGCGGAAATCCTCCTGCAGGCAGACATGTCCGGTCTGATCCGTGGATATCACCTCTATCAAAAAGACTCTCTTGCGGGCAAACTCGCCCTCTATACTTCCGCGAACCGCAAAGATGTCATCTACTACTTCACCGATGTGCAGGGAGACGTCCCCTACCTCAGGCGTTTCCACACAGATGACAAAGATAAGCTTCTGCGCCACATGGTCGGCGAACTCCACCGGCAAAAGGCATCGGACAGCACGGTTCATTGGGTTGAACTGGTCCTGAACGACGACTGGAGCGAATCAGAGAAGTAAAAATCCCTGCGAAGCTTCAGTTCCATAGCGCGGCGTTTGCCCGCAAACACGGATTATGAAAAATACACACTGTTTCGCGCTTTCCCCGCCGTTTTCATCATCCACGTGAGGTGTTATATGGAAAATACTCTTTCCTACATTTATAATGCACATTTTTCAGGCATCCAGAATCTGGATTTCTGTCTTCGCCTCCTGATTGCTTTTTTTATAGGAGGAATGATCGGATTTGAACGAAGCCATCGCTTCAAGGAAGCCGGAATCCGGACCCATATACTGGTCTGCGTGACAGCAACCCTTCTGATGCTGGTCTCCAAGTACGGCTTTGCAGATCTCATGAATGAGGAAGGCATGGTACTTCTTGGAACGCGCGGAGCAGATTCCGCACGGATCGCGGCACAGGTCGTCAGCGGCATCAGCTTTTTGTGTGCAGGCGTCATCTTCAAGGTCGGAAGTAATATCAGGGGACTGACCACCGCCGCCGGAATCTGGATGACAGCCGGCATCGGTCTTGCCATCGGCGCGGGAATGTACATCCCGGTCCTGTTCTGCACTTTGCTCCTGCTGATCCTGCAGTATGTGATGTACCGCATCCCCTTCACCTCCGAAACCCACGGAGGCAACCACCTGCACTTTATTGTCAAGAGCAATCATGGTTTTGATAAAATACTGCATAAACAGCTCGATCTGTGGAATGCGCAGGTCACGAACAGCAGGGTTACGCGCAACATCAGCAACGGTACAACGGATTACGATCTTATCATCCGGCGTTATAAAGATCTCGAATACAGCGAGGTTCGTCGTTTTGCCGAGGAGCAGGGAGACATTGTCATCTCTGTCAGCACCAGCTCTTTGTATATGCAGGGCTGAAAAGCACAGTTCAAAACAAAAACAGACAGCTGCAGGCTCAGCTGCCATCGCTGCCGGTACGTAAATGCTTCTGCAAAAAAATGAATCCAAAAAAAATCGTATTCGTCCTATGAACGAATACGATTTTTTTTACCGGTTACTTTACTGTAAATACCGCATCAGGCCATGATCATGGCTCTTCTCTTGGTAAAAGCTGCAATCTCATTGATATTGGTGTACTTTTTGTAGCCTTCCTCTGTAGGGATCAGCAGGGTCGGTGCCTGCAGGATATTGTGTTCTTCCGCAAAGACCGCGCCCTTGGCATCATCGGCGTATACCACCTGATAGCTGACACCGGCTTTCTCCAGCATCTTCTTTGCCATGCCGCAATTGGGGCAGGTCTTTGTAGCTACCAGCACTGCCGTCTCTTCCGAAACTGCCGCGGGAGCTTTCTTTGCAGCCGTCTCGATAGATTCCTTCGCTGCTTCAGCACCGGTCACAGGTGCTGCCGCGAAGGCCTTTGCCATCTGGCGCTCCTGCTGCGCCCATGCCTGTCCGTTGATACCGCCCTTTCCGGCAAGACCGCGGATGGGCTTTGACATCTTCTTCTCCGTATAGGTGCGGCGGTTCTTAAACTCGGAGAGCTTGCCGTCATTCCAGTTGCCGACCGGGCGATAGTAGCCGGTGATCCTGGAGTAGACCTCTGCTTCCCTGCCGCAGTAAGGGCACTCGAAATGCTTGCCGGAGATATAGCCGTGGTTCACGCAGACCGAATAGGTAGGGGAAAGCGTGTAATAAGGAAGACGGAAGTTCTCGGAGATCTTTCTGACAAGCGCACTGGCTGCGCGCCAGTCCGGAAGTTCCTGTCCGAGGAAACCGTGGAACACAGTGCCGGAGGTATACATGGTCTGCATGTCATCCTCCATCTCCAGAGCATCAAAAATATCATCCGTGTAACCGACGGGAAGGTGTGTGCTGTTGGTGTAGTAGGGAGCGCCGCCGTTCTTCTCAGCCGTGATGATCTTGGGGAACTCCTCCGTATCATGCTTGGCGAAACGATAAGTTGTGGACTCCGCAGGCGTTGCCTCCAGGTTGTAGAGGTCGCCGTACTGCTCCTGATAATCGGAGAGACGGTCACGCATATGCTGCAGGACATCCATAGCAAAGGCGTGTCCCTGGCGGCCGGTAATATCACCGGGAACCCAGCTTGCATTCTCGATGGCTTCGTTCATACCGACGATGCCGATCGTGGAGAAATGGTTGGTAAATGTGCCCAGATAGCGTTTGGTGTAGGGATACAGTCCCTCGTTCATGAGGCGGGTGATGACCTGGCGCTTGACGCGCAGGGATCTGGCCGCGATATCCATGTAGCGGTCCAGCATAGCGTAGAACTCATCTACGTTGTTGGACAGATAAGCCATACGGGGCAGGTTCAGGGTAACGACGCCGATGGAACCGGTGCTCTCGCCGGAGCCGAAGTAACCGCCGCCTTTTTTGCGGAGTTCGCGAAGGTCGAGGCGGAGACGGCAGCACATGGAACGGACATCCGAAGGCTCCATGTCGGAGTTGACGTAGTTGGAGAAGTAGGGTGTTCCGTATTTTGCGGTCATCTCAAAGAGCAGCTTGTTGTTCTCTGTCTCGCTCCAGTCAAAGTCCTTGGTGATCGAGTAGGTCGGAATCGGATACTGGAAGCCGCGGCCGTTGGCATCGCCCTGGATCATGGTCTCGATAAAGGCCTTGTTGACCATATCCATTTCCTTCTTGCAGTCGCCGTAGGTGAAATCCTGGGGCTTGCCGCCGACAATGGCAGGCATATCCTTCATATCAGCCGGAACGGTCCAGTCCAGAGTGACATTGGTGAAGGGAGCCTGTGTGCCCCATCTGGAAGGTGTGTTTACACCATAGATAAAGGACTGCACACACTGCAGAACATCATTATAGGAAAGATTGTCGACCTTGACGAAAGGTGCAAGATAGGTGTCAAAGGAGGAGAAGGCCTGTGCGCCCGCCCACTCGTTCTGCATGATACCGAGGAAGTTGACCATCTGATTGCACAACGTGCACAGATGCTTGGCCGGTGCGGAGGTGATCCTTCCGGGTACGCCGCCCAGGCCTTCCTGGATCAGCTGTTTGAGGCTCCAGCCCGCGCAGTAGCCGGTCAGCATGGACAGATCATGCAGATGGATAAAGCATTTGCGGTGCGCTTGCGCGATCTCATCATCATAGACCTCGGTCAGCCAGTAGTTGGCAGTGATCGCACCGGAGTTGGACAGGATCAGACCGCCGACACTCAGGGTAACGGTGGAGTTTTCCTTGACACGCCAGTCTTTCTCCGCGCCGATATAGCCGTCCACCAGCTTCTTGTAGTCCAGAAGGGTCTGCTTTGTGTCGCGCACCTTCTGGTGCTGGCTGCGGTAAAGGATATAGCTCTTGGCTGTTTTGGGATAGCCTGCCTTCATCAGCGCACTCTCGACGCGGTCCTGGATTTCTTCCACCTCGGGCATTTTATCCGTTTCCTCACGTCCGCTCATCAGCAGAAGTCCAATCGCTCGTGATACTGCAGAGACATCTCTTGCATCGACCTCACCGGAGGCGATAAAAGCCTTTGCGATCGCATTTTCAATCTTTGTAATATCAAATTCAACGATGCGCCCGTCGCGCTTCCTGATCTTTGTGATCCCCATTCTTCTCACTTCCCCTTTCTTCCGCTCTATGCGTACTCATCATTGTGGCCACTTTGTAAAGTGTTATCTGGTAAAAATATTCAATCTATATATTGATTATAATCCGGAAGTCCCACATTCTTTGCACAGACTATGTATCCGTGATCTGCACACACTGCAGCCTCTCCGGACCGTCCCTGCTATTTATGCCATCGAAAGATTTCAAACAGCACGTAATGGAGACAAAAGCAGCACTGGTTTTTGCGTGCACTACTAATATACCTATATTTAGACCAAAATGCAAGGCAATGACACAAGATATTGATTCATTTTTCGTATAGAAAAAGTGCCGGAAAGACATGCTCCTCTCTGACACTTTTATGATCTCGCCAATATTATTTGACAGTTTGACATTTATAACATCCGGGAGCCCCGGCTCAAACACCAAAAGACCCGTTTAATGCTGCGGCTTGTCAAAGCTCAGCAGCAACTATATCTTGTGCCGCAAGGCTGGCCCGGACATCGATCAGGCGCTGATTGCTGCTGCCGCGGAATATGTGTTTTCCGGGCATAAGGTCCTTTACAAAGGGGCCGTCCACAAGAACGTCGATATGACCAAGCGCCTCCAGAGCGGTCTCTCCCGCCGCCCCCTGCAAGAGTGCCTCAAAGGTCCATCCGGTATAGCACCAGACGGAAAGACCCCTTTCATGTGCCGCATCGGCCAGGACCATCAGCGCCGAGGGCTGCAGGAGGGGGTCGCCTCCTGAGAGCGTGATGCCGTCAAGATAGCGGGTCGCCCGCATCTCTTCTGCAAGCTCTTCCGCAGTGGTCTCCTCACCGCCTTCGGGGTCCCAGGTCTCGGGGTTCTGACACCCGGGACAATGATGGGGACATCCCTGAAAAAAAACAACATACCGGACGCCCGGGCCATCCACACTGGAATGACGGACTGTACCTGCGATCCTGCAGTGCGTACTCACTTTCGTTTCCTCCTGTATCCATTATGCTTTCATAAAGCCGCAGATTCTCTCCGAGGCCTCCGGGTATTCACCATGCCTTAAAAGCCGCAGATTCTCTCCGAGACCTCCCGGTATCCACTATGCCTTAAAAACTGCAGATCATCTCCGTGACCTCCGGGGGCGTCTCCGCCAGATACGACGCGCCCGACCAGCAGAGCTCCTGCCGGCTGCCATAGCCATACAGGACACCCATCGAATCCACACCGGCCTCCGCCGCGCCTTCCATATCATAATGCCTGTCGCCGACCATAAGGGATTGCTCCGCGATCCGGTCGATATTGTCAGCCTCCTTCGACAGCAGCTCAAAAGCCCGACGGATCAAAGACGCCTTATCCGTCTTCCTGGCAGATCGGTCCGGTCCTATGACCCCCTGAAAATATCCCAGGATTCCTGTATGGCGAAGGACTTTTTCCGCCATTTCCTGCGGCTTGGCCGTAACGACGTAGAGTTCTTTCCCCTTCTCGTCAAGATCCCGGAGCATCTTTTCAACGCCATCATAAAGCGGAGACATATAAATGCCCTCTGCCTCATAAAACTCCCGGTAATAGACGACAGCCCGGTCTGCATCTTCCTTATTAAAGTGATAGAGATTCTGGAAAGACTCGAACAAGGCCGGGCCGATAAACTGCTTGAGCTTCTCCCTGCTCTCTCCCTCGATCCCGAATTTCCGCAGGGCATAAGTGACAGAATCCACAATGCCGAATTCCGACTGTGTCAAGGTCCCGTCCAGATCAAAAAAGATATATCGGTAGTCCGGCATGACTCCGCAGGCCCGTTTCAGAGCCTTTCGAAGATACTCATACCGCCTCCGCTTTTCTTCCCGGGCAAAATGTACCTCGCGAAACTGCTCGGGATTATCCTTATAACAGAGTTCCTCGTTCGGAAACTGCTCGCTGGTGATGTCAAAGACATGCCCGTCCACTTCATTATAGCAGTGGAAATTGCCGCTCTCGCGGGGAATCCCATATACCCTGCCGCCGAAAATATCCTGCACCAGAAAGGCTGTGATCGAACACTGGCCGCAGGTTTTATGCGCCGTATTGTATTGTCTGCGAAGCCTGGGCGCACAGGTATATTCACACCAGACATTGGAGAGCGCGTCATAAAGATCCAGAGGCGTGTGGATCCCCGGGTATTCATCGGTGATCGCCGTTACATCTGCGTTCTCGTTTCCATAAAAATAATATCCCATATTTAACTGTCTCCATTATCTGTCATTTCACATCTGCATGAATTTCTGCCTGTTTTTTATGCCCTGTTACATATTATGAGTTGCACAAAAACACTGCAGGCCGCTTCTTGGGAAGCAGCATGCAGTGTTTTTTATACCTGTGTCTATGGGAAAGTTCCCGCAAACATGGACGATGAAAACTTCACGCTTTCTCATCGCTACTTTCATCATCACCATTCCTGATTATTTAAGGAATGTGGCATTTACCCAGCCGCTCATTTTCAGCTTGTCTGAATATACCCAGACATAAGGAGTGTTGCCTTCGTATGCAGTACCGCCTGTCACGGTTACAACATCACCGTTGTAGAGGTGGCCCACTTCATTATTCGCATTGTATGCGGGGGCATTTCTGAGTGCAAGCCAACCGCTCTGAAGGCCGGAAACCATCTTGGTGCCGGCAGGAGCCGAGTGATGCTCAGGATGTTTGCTGTCTGCAAGGGCGTTCTTTCCGCCTGCTACCTCATTCAGTTCCGCATCGTTCATTTTCTTGATCTCGTTATCCATCGTAATCCTCCTTTTTCGTCAGATTTTCCGCTGTACCGCGGACTCATGCTGTCATGGACATTGTTATTATACCATGTACAGGTCCTTATTAGGTTGACAATATTATGTACATTTAGCAACTATTCACTAATCATCCGGCAGAACATCGCCGCTGATCGCCGGATCAGACCGTGGAACGCGCGATCATGATCACTCCCACGACCAGGATGATCGGCAGCAGATTAAAGGCAATTCCTACAGCCGATACTGCCAGGAACAGGGAGATCAGAAATCCCAGTCCGCTGAATATCCAGCCCAGGATCCGAAGCCCCGCGCCGAAGATCCATCCTATTATCTTCAAAAAAGCTGCAAGTATTAATATTATCATAATCGTCATTATCATATACGTGTCTCAGACCTCCTGTCCACTCTCTTTTTAATAATCCGATTCGTTCTGAATAGGCGGGATTTTTCTCAATCTTTTCAGAAAGCCGAATCGCCAGGATCCTGCTTTTTACTGTCATGATCTGTTGTTACCTCTTCCCTTGCTTTCAGTTACTCATGGCTTTCAGTTACACATTGCTTCCAAATTACTCATTGCTTCCAAATTACTCATTGCTTCCGGTTACTGATCGTTTCCTGTCGCCTGTTCTTCCGTTCTCTTTTGCACCGGGTCCGTTTATTCTTCATCGCGCAAGACTCGTGAGCGAGTCTTGAATTCCCGGCTATGAAGAGATAATACTGCAGCAAGAGGATTTTGGAAACCGTCGATGCGAAGAATTAATATGGTTTATTTTTGTAAAAACAGCGAAATCGGGGCACAGGGGACTGTCTGCCATAGTAGAACGGGACAGTACGCAGCCTTTTTCTTCCATGGCGGTAGAACGGGACAGTACGCAGCCTTTTTCTTCCATGGCGGGAAGGGGCAAGCCATGATGTGCAGGCCTTTTCTGCAAGACAGAAGCTGCAAAAAGAGCACTTCCGCGCTGCTGCACAGGAGTGCTCTTGTCAAATACATTTCCAATGAAGAAACAATTCAAGACTCGCTTGCGAGTCTTTCGCTCCGGATGCGGAGTGCCCATAAGGGCAGCCTCTTCCGCACATGTGAATCATTTGCTGCCGCTTCCGTGCTGCATCCAAGGCACCTTCGCTGTGTTGGAGCCTTTATCTCAGCTGTCTTTTCTCATTGTGAGATACCAGGAGTATTTTTTCAGCTTCTCATCCTGATCGGCCAGCCTGTTTTTGGCGGTTTCCAGGGTCAGGGGTGCTCCAAGGACCACGTCATCACCGGGGTTCCAGTCTGCCGGGGTCGACACGTTCTCTTCATCATGCTTCTGCAGGGAGAGGATGATCCGCTTGATCTCATCAATATTCCGCCCGGTGGACATGGGATAGAACAGAATCGCGCGGATGATGGAATCCGGATCGATGATAAAGACGGCACGGACAGTCTGCGTGCTGGCAACCGTCTGCAGCATGCCGTACTGTCTGGCGACTTTCATACTGATATCCGCAACAATGGGGAAGGGGATCTCTACCCTGCCTTTCCCGTTCAGATCAATGTCCTCAATGCTCTCTGCCCAGGCAAGGTGAGAGTGCAGAGAATCAATAGAGAGACCCAGAAGTTCTGTATTGATGGCTTTAAATTCCTCAGACCGCCTGGCCAGTGCAATAAACTCCGTCGTGCAGACAGGGGTGAAATCCGCAGGATGTGAGAAGAAAACTACCCACTTACCTGCATAATCATCCGGAAAATTGCATTTTCCCATCGTTGTCATGGAACGAAAAGCCGGAGCTCTGTCTCCGATCAAAGGCATACCTGTACCGCACTCCTGTACGACACCGCTGTCTTTCGCCTTATCTTCAATACCCATAATGTCCTCCTGTAAAAAAAACTGTCTTTTTACACATCTACCGCAAGTGAACATCACTTGCGATATAATAATCATATTTATTCTTCTTACAGAATTCAATAATTTTCTTTTTCATCGAAGAGCTCCTGGTATATTCCAGGGCAGCCGCTTTTAATCCGGCACTTTTCACCTTCTTCAGGTAAGCTTCATAATGCTTTCTGTCGGATTTATTCTGGGTCCCGAAACGGTTTCCGCTGTAGCTGACAATAGAGGTCAGCACTTCCTCCTGGAAAACACCGTTGATCAGCTTGCCTTTTCCGCTGTTGATCAGCCTGGTCACAAACTCATCCCCGCCATTGATATAGATTGGAATATGCTTGCTGTGGATCCTGGAAATGATGTTTAGAAGGCCCTTATATATGTTCTCGCGACGGTACTTGTAATAGACATCCGTATTGTCCAGCCACAGTCCGTCCGCGCCTTTTCTGCGGACACTGGCCACAAGTTCATTGACAATAAAGTCCTGCCAGGACTTTTTGGACACATCTATCCAGCGCTCATCCGCCCAGTTTTCGTATTTGCCGATTGTATACTTTTTAAAGCGTTTGTAATAGGGCCGGTATGTCTCCAGACTTCCGATACTCATATAGGAATAGATCTTTCTTCCGCCGGACTTCAGGGCCTTGATCTCATGAGGATAGTAGTACTGTACGTCGACAACCGCGTTTTTGTACCCTTTTAACCTCTTGGCAGTTCCGCCATGGTTTGTACCGAGTATGATCATCCATGCATTTGAAGAAGCCGCCTCCACAGGCACACAGGCAACCGGTTCCAGGACCGCGAAGACCAGGATTGCCGCAAGTACTATGGACAGGATCCTTCTGGAAAATGATACTCTGCTGTGGTCTTGTAATAAACTTTGCATATTACCCCATTTTTATTATTCCGATAAATCCGTCACATTATATCATTAACCCCCTATTTTGTGAAGCAGAAATATGAATTATACCATATATAGTATGAATAAACAGCGAGTCAAGCGGGCGCTCTTATTACCGGGTGTGCTGCACACAGCAAAAAGGCCCTGTGCATACTTCCCGCACAGAGCCTTTGCTTTTCCTATCAATTTTCCTGTCAACTTTCTTCCGGATCAAATATCCTGTCGGAGCGGACATCCGAATATTTACCCGGTACTGTCCCTGTTTTCCCCGGCTTCCTTTCGTTTATGCCTTCCTCCTATGTCCGCTTTCAGCGGACCGGTGCTGACCATATACTTTGTGTACTTCTGAAGAAAAGGCATGATCCTGTCCTCAATCCTGTCGAAGCAGGTTTTGAGCAGGTTCTCTCCCGTCTCTTCCTTATATCTCCTGAGCCTCGTGCGGAAACGCTGAATCGTCCGGAGGCTCAGCGGCTGACCGACAGCATTTGTAATATGAAGCGCTGTACGCAGACGCAGGTCAAACATGGCTGCCTCCACCAGTTCTTCATCCGACATTCCCCGGATCTCCTGCAGGAGCATTGCTCCCGCAAGCACATTTACCGGAACATTCCTTCTGGATTTCCGTTCACTGTAAAGCGGGATAAAGATCTGCTCATCGATATAGGGAAAAATGCCGGACGCGAAAAATGCCGCCCAGGATTTCTCAAGCGCGTACTTCTCCTTTTCGGTCAGAGGACCGAGTTCTGTCCCGAATCCCAGCTGTTCGTAGGTATATGTGGATAATGCCATCTGTCTCACCTCTTCGTTGATCGTCTGTTTACTACAGCAAAGAGACCATTGTTCTGCCCGCCTTGAATGACGTCCGAAAGATCAGATACTGATCTGTTTCAGATAGTCGCCCACCATGTCGAATTCATCTTCATAGATGCAATTGGGCAAAGTACCTTCATGGATCCTCGTCCTGCACTCCTCATACTCCATCCAAAGGACCGATTCCACCTCTGATTCCTGCAGCGCAAAAGCCCGTTCATCCAATTGTCTGGTGATGACATAGACATTGCTCAGTTCATTGTCGCAGAACATCCTGCCGTGAAAGGGTGCCTGAAAAGATCCCCGGTGCTTTCCGACATAATGGAGGTCTTCCGCTGAAACCCGGATGCCCAGTTCCTCCTCCAGTTCCCGAAGCGCTCCTTCAAGGGGAATATCCCCGCTCGCCAGATGTCCGGCAGAGGAAATATCATAGCATCCCGGATTGGAATCCTTGACCGCGCTGCGCTTCTGCAGGAGTACCTCCCACCGCTTCTTCTCTCCGTCACAAGTCCCTGCGGGTCTCACGATCCAGGTGTGCACCGTCTCATGAAGGCTTCCCTCACGATGAGCGACCCCTCTCTCCCTCACCAGTCCGGTCTTTGTCCCGTCTTCATTCAGGATGTCAAAGAGCTCCATGGGCTCTCCGTTCAGAGAGGCGGATACAAGCCCTCCGCTGCCGTTGTAGACCAGCTTCAGGGAAAAGAAAGGGATGTCTTCGTCGATCAGCCGGAAAAAGATCTTATCCCCCTCCCAGATATTAAGTTTCCATACCCTGGAGATGTCCACCCATTCCAGCTGCCCCTCGTCGCAGGCAGCAGGCTCTCCTTCAAACCCGTCGGCAGTGAACAGATGCATGTACTCCGTGACGCCGTCCCCGGAGACAAAAGTAACGATCCCCCTGAATCTCCAGGAGGTCAGCCGGTAGCCGGTCTCCTCCCGGACTTCCCGCAGCAGGCATTCCTCAGGACTTTCATCCGCCTCAAAATGGCCGCCGACACCGATCCATTTGTCTTTGTTTACATCATGTTTTTTGACGGTTCGATGCAGCATCAGGTATTTTCCGTCTTTTTCCATGTAGCAGAGCGTACTAAGCGCCGCATGACTGTCCATCGTGTTCACTCCCCCTGTACTTTGTAAAGAGAATATGCCGCCGGATATTTCCGGCGGCATGCTGTTTTTATGCTCTAATAATATCCGGTCACCCTGAAGCCATGCTCTTCGTCAACAAGAGGAATCTTTTCGGAATCCATTTTTTCCACGCGGATCCAGCGCCCCTTCCCGAGATTCAGAATCACATAGTCAATCGCGGCGGAAGGTCCCTGGATCTCAGCCTCCACGCTTCCGTCCGCAAGGTTCAGGACCCATCCGGTCAGGCCCTGATTTCTGGCGTCCTGCATGAGATGATAGCGGAAACCGACACCCTGCACACGGCCGTAAAAACAGATGCGGCGCCTTTCGACAGGAGTTTCCATCATGCGTCTCCTCTCTTCCTCCGTCAGTTCCGGAGGATCTGTTCCGATCGCCGTCTCATCGGCACCGGAACTATCCGACTCTGCATGTGCCTGTCTGATATGATCGAGGACATCTTCCTGAAACAGGACCCGCAGAAGTCTCCGCAGCCATCCCCTGATCCATTCGAAGAGCCTCTCAAATACTGATTTTTTTTCCATTCCTGCTTAACACCCGGAAACAGATCTGTCCGCCTGTCACTTACCGCGAACACGGCGCACCTGGTTCATGATCGTACGAATATCGATCGGTTTGGTGATATGCGCATCCATACCGGCTTCAAACGTGCGGTTCAGATCTTCTTCGTATGTATTGGCTGTCATGGCAATGATCGGAACCGTTTTTGCGTCCTCTCGATCCAGCGCACGGATGGCAGTCGCAGCGGCATAACCGTCCATGACCGGCATCTGCAGATCCATGAGGATCACATCATAGAATCCGGGTTTGGAATTGCTGAACATGGCGAGGGCCGCTCTGCCGTTTCCGGCGATCTCACAGCGGGCGCCGGATACTTCAAGAAGATCCTTGAGCATATCGGCGTTGATCGTATTGTCCTCCGCCGCAAGGAAACGCAGCCCGGTCATGGAATGACCGTCGTCATCCGAATCATCCATTCCCTCTCCCGAGACTTCACAGACCTGTTCCACCAGTCTGTGCAGAGCCGAGACATAAAAAGGTTTTGAGAGGATCTGCGAGACCCCTGCTCCCATCCTCTCTTCATCATGAATATGCCTGCTGCTCATAAGGAAAATATGGGGCATCCGGATCCAGGACATCCTGCGCACATTGGTCACCACATCGCGCCAGTCCATATCCTGAAGTCCTTCATCGAGCAGGATCAGATCGTATTCGTTTTCAGCAACACCGGCTGATTCAACCATTTTGACCGTCCCGTAACCGCTGGAGATACTCGCAGCATCCACACCGGCGGCTTCCATCAGATTCCGGATCCTGGCTGCCTCCTGCAGATTGTTGTTGACGACCAGCATGCGGTGGATTCCGTGCTTTTTCCAGAAATCGACAGCCCCGCTGTTGACCATCCTGAGCTTCAGACGGATCCAGATAATGGTCCCTTCACCCGGCAGGCTCTGGCAGGATATGCTTCCTCCCATCATGGAAACCAGTCTTCGTGTGAGCCAGATCCCGGTTCCCCGTCCAAGCTCACTCTCCGCGGTCTCCGGAATATCGTCACGGAAATATTTCTGCACCTGCTCTTTTTCCATGCCGATGCCTGTATCGCGAACCTCAAAGATCAGGGCAACTGTCCCGTCCTTCTCATCCGGGACACCGGAGACAGTAAGTTCGACCCTTCCGCCGGGCGGTGTGAACTTCACTGCATTGGAAAGAACGCCGCGCAGCATCTCCATGATTCTGCCCTTGTCTCCCAGAACAATGTCGTGTTCGATACCTCTGGCAGTGAAAACATACTTCTGGTCCTGGGCCTTTGCAAGGCTCGAGATGATCGCGGAGATCTCCTCCAGCATCAGGCCGAGGCCAAACTCCTCTTCCGCCAGCTTTGTCTCCGTAGTTTCGATCCTGCTCATGTCCAGGATCTGGTCTACAGTTGTCAGGATCTCCTGGCAGGCCATGCCGATCCTGTGTGCATACTCCATGACCTTGACCGGATTGCCGGCGTTCTTCATCAGCAGCATGACCAGGCCGGAGATCGAGTTGATCGGCACCCGGAAGTCATGGGACATACTGGCGAGAAAATATCCCGCGGCGCGGTTGGCGTCCTGCGTCTGCTGGATCATCATCTCTTCCAGATCACCCCTGGCCGCATTGGATTTGCACAGAAGAACGACAGCGACACGGTCGGACCGTCCATAAGGAAGATGGATCACATAAACAAGGAACTGACGCCTGGCCCCGTTTCCTCGATGGATAAAAATCTCTTCTTTTCCGTTATACCGTTCAATTTCATTGAAAATATGGCCTATGCAGCGCACATCCTTCATTGCTTCCGCACGGCTGATCCCCAGAGAAGTCTCTATATTGGAAGTGACAAATTCCGCCTCAAATGTCGAGACCGACATCACCAGGATCAGATGCAGTGTTCCGGCTACAATGGAATCAAAGACCTGGTCATGGCTCAGAATATCATTGTCCCTGATTCGGAGCTCTTCTTTAAGGCGTACATTCTCCTCCGCCAGGGCGTAAATATCCTCCATCGACATTTCTCCGCTTCCGTCGTCCACGCTCCCGGTATTATGTACAACCACTGTATCTTTTACAGATTTGCGTTCCTCTGCTCCTGCATTCATGACAATGACCTCTTTATTTTCCAATGACACCCCCTTCTATACGTCGGGATACTTCTCGGGTAACTTCATTATAGTACCAGACCGCTTTTGTTTCAATGAAAACGAAAGCGAATGGAAGGAACGCCGTTAAACGTATCTCGTCACACCCTGACCAGGGTGTGACGGTAACGTTGCGTCCGGCGATTCCAATTTCGCTTCGCGAAACGCCGAACGCCGTAAAACTCCGGTTTTTGAGCGTTCCGACGCTCAAAAACACGTCGAATCTGGTGGGGGAGTGACTTGTAACCGTTAAACTCAGGATTTTCGGGCACAGGGCGCGCAAAAACCCTCGAGGCTGGTGCAGGTGTGACTTGCAGCCAATTAGTTTTTTTTCATGGCATGGGCAATCCCTTTTTCCAGGAAAGATCCCGAGAGCTCTTCACGGGCGCGGACCGCATAGCGCAGCCCCGGATTGACGATCTTGGCTTTCTCGAACCGCAGCACTTCCTCCACCCATCCGGGAAGGTCCGGCAGAAGAGGCCGGTAGAAATCCATGATCCTGTCCATAACATACAGCGCGGCACCCTGCGCACTGTCCGCTGCTTTCCCCGTGAGCTCCGGCATAACAATGCGGACCGTATTCAGGTCATAGCGGGCGGCATTTTTATAATTCCGGACAGCAAAAACCTGTTCCGCCTGCGTCATACTATACCGGGGTATGGATGCCAGCCAGACCAGAAACAGCTGGGTAAACTGTACATCCCGCACATCTATGCACGCTTTCGAGAAAGGATTGAGATCGAACATGCGCAGCTCAATATGGTCGACGCCGCTTTCCTTAAGGCCGTCCAGGCTGTTCTCTCCTTTGGACTTAAGCCGGACCGGATAGTAGAGCTCCGAGACCGAATATAAAAGTCCTGCGTCAATATATCTGCCGATGCTGTCCGAATACGCGCCGACATCGGTGTAATCCAGCACAGGCGTGAAGGCATTCCAATAGCCGAGTTCACTGCAGCGGACACTGGCCATTCCTGTAAAAACATCCCTTCCGGCAGGATTCTCTGCCGCAGGTTCCCCCGGAACCGGCCTCTCCTTTGTTGATCGCAGAGGCGCATAACCTCCTTCAAAATAACTGGCATCCATGATCGGACTGGCCGCCGTCAGGACGACCAGAAGCCATCCATAAGCAGCAGTCTTTTCCGCCAGCTCCAGATAAAAGCGGTCACGAAAATAGCGGGAACGGCAGGGGGAGCAATGGCCGTATTCCTTCTTCAGCAGTTCCTCCGAAAAGGAATAGTTTACATGGATACCGGAGAAGGTCATTTTATAGCGGCCGTATCTGTCCGAAAGGTATTCCCTGTAACGGGTCTTGGAGGCAAGCGGACCTGTAAACTGCGCAACAGGTATATCCTCCTCCCCCGCCAGATAGGGAGGATTGGAAAAAGGCCACAGATATTCGGGCCGTTCCAGAGTGCCGATCTTTTTGCGGATCTGGCGGTCATAGGCCTCCAGCGCATGAACAGCCCCTTCCGCCGATGGCTCGGCGCAGGTATTGATCTCTGTCTGATTCTCGGAAAAATCACACGTAATATGGCTGTCATGGGGAAAAGGATGCGGTGTATGTGCCATTGACGCATCCTCATATACACGCAGTCCCTCTTTTTCCAGACCGAATTTTCCCTTTAAGAGGCATTTCCGGATCTCCGGTGAATCAATATGGAGCATTTGAAATCCCCTTTCTTTTTCAATCAGGAGCTGCAGCAGAACAGTCTGGTGCTTTTACTGCAGATCTTTTCTTTATAGATCTTTTCTTTATTTTTCCATCAGCCAGAAGTAAGCGCTGTAGGGAGGCAGATGGCTGCCGCCGCCAAAATCGTGTTTTTGACCGGTAATGAGATCAACAGCCATACCGCAGCCGGCATCGAAGTGGGCGACATACTCTTCTTCATCGGCGTTGATGGCAACAAGGACACGTTCTGTGTCTGTCTTACGTTCAAAAATACACTGCTTGTTGGTCAGAAGGACACTGCGGAAATCTCCCCGGCACAGAGCCTGAGAATTCTTCTTTGCAAAAGCCAGCCGGCTGATCCAGTCGGTGAGTTCATTCCACATGGGCTGTTCGAAACAGGGGCGCAGGGACGGGTCCCCGTTCTTCTTGTCTCCCTCTGCTCCCCATTCACTGCCGTAATAGATGCAGGGAATTCCCGGCATACCGAAGCACATGGCATAGACAAGCGGCAGATGCTCTTTTCTCTGCAGAATGGTAGCGATCCTGGTCACATCGTGGTTGTCCACAAAGGACAGCAGATGATAGCCGCGGTAGAGCGTCCAGGGGTCGGAGCCGAACTGGCGGATCAGGGAGTGCACGATCTCAAACATGTTCATGCTGTTAAAGGCCGAATGAATCCCCTTATAGCATTCGTAATTGGTCGCGGAATGGAACTTTCCGTCTCCCATGATGACCTTGTAGTCGCCGCCGAGGATCTCTCCTACAAGGAAAAAGTCCTCTTTCAGAGAATCCGTAAAGCTGCGAAGCCTGCCGATGAAATCCCGGTCGAGACAGTAGGCTACATCCAGTCGCAGCCCGTCTATCCCGAAGTAGTCCACCCACCAGCGGATGGCATCAAATATATGACCGATCACCTCTTCATTGCGGAGATTGAGCTTGACAAGATCATAGTTGCCTTCCCATCCCTCATACCACAGACCGTCATTATAGTTGGAATTGCCGTCAAAGCTGATATGGAACCAGTCTTTGTAGGGGGAGTTCTCCCGGTTCCTGATCACGTCCTGGAACTGGGCAAAGCCGCGGCCCACATGGTTGAAGACGCCGTCCAGTACGATGCGGATCCCGTTCTCATGCAGCTCTCTGCACACCTCTCTGAAATCCTCGTTGGTTCCCAGCCGAACATCGATCTTTTTGTAATCCCTTGTATTATATCCATGGGTATCAGATTCAAACAGGGGGCAGAAATAAACCGCATCGATCCCCAGTTTCTTCATATGAGGAATCCACTCCGTCACCTTGCGGATCCGGTGAAGCGCCATCTCCTGCTCCGGGTCATTCTCATTGGCATAGGGAGCTCCGCAGAATCCCAATGTATAAATCTGATAAAAAACGCTGTTTTCAGCCCACATATAAAATCCTCCTGACTGCAGTGTTCATGCAGGCCCGCCCGCGGGTCCTGCGCGCCGGAAGCGTGACCGCGGCGTCTTTCCCCGGCAGAGCCGTGTAAGGGCAGGCGCCCTGGTAAGCCGCGCAAGGGCAGCATCTTCCGTTTTGCATCCGTGTTGCATCCATTTTACAATTGTCAGCTTCCTTTGTGTCAGGACTTTTCAACATCAAGTCGAAAGTTGACATTAATTTCATTGTCTAAATCAGTCAATAATTTTGGCACTTTTCAAATGTTTGGTATTTCGTTCAGACCATGTCGATAATTCTATCGAGAGTTTTTGGGCCTCTCAGATAGATATCCCCAGAATCCCCAAAGTTATCCACAATGACACAGATGTCTGTTTTTTTTGATTTTGCGGGATTTTACAGTCAATTCCTTTTGTTTTCAGAGTATTCTGTGTTTTTATAGTTGACAAAACTTTCATGCATTTCTTTAGCAAAATGAGGGCGATTCATTGATTTTCTTCCCAGAAACGACGGATCCTGTCCGCCGCGTCACCGCTCTCAACCGACTCCGGCTGCCCCCATTCCAGGGGAAAGAGTTCACGGCTGGACCTCTCGGCAAACCTTCCGTCCATCAAAACAACAATCCCGACGTCCTCCGCTGTCCGAATGACACGCCCCGCTGCCTGCAGGACCTTATTCATCCCCGGATACCTGTAGGCAAAGTCATAACCATTCCTGCCCTGTCCGGAAAAATAGTCCCGCAGCAGTTCTCTCTGCGGTTCGACCGGCGGAATCCCTGTTCCGACGATCAGGCTGCCGATCAGGCGGTCGTTTCTGAGATCAATCCCCTCGCTGAACATGCCGCCCAGCACGCAGAAACCGACCAGATGCCGGTCACTGAGGTTGTCTTCGAATGCCTGCAGAAAGGCAGCTCTCTCTTGGTCATCCATCTCCCTCCTCTGGGCGATCACATAAAAATCTTTCTCCGCGGGTTTTGCCGGCTTCTCCTTTCCTTCCTCTGCGGGTTTTGCCAGCTTCTCCTTTCCTTCCTCCGCAGGAAAACCATTCCTGCTGACATCCCTCCTGTCCATAGCCGGATGAAATGCTTCACAGAAAGCCTCCAGCACTTTTTCAAGAAAGGCATAGGAGGGAAAATATACCATATAATTTCCGGGACGGCAGGTCACGACCTGCCCTATGCTGCGGGCGATCCGCGCATAACTCTCCTCATTGCGGTCCCGGTAGCGGCTTGTCACATCGCGCACGATCACCACCTTGCGCTGCGCAGGAGAAAAGGAGGATCTGGCATACATCTCAAAGTCCCCCGCTGTTCCTCCCAGCAGGCCTTTGTAATACTGGATCGGAAGAAAGGTCGCGGAAAAAAACACTGCCGCGGTAAGCTTATTCATACATGCGCGCAGATGTCCGGAAGGATCCGCGCAATACAGATGGAGGGAGAACCCTCCTCCGGACGGACTCCCTGTTCCTTTTACGGTATAAACAATGTAATGGCCGTCGATCCCGTCAAGCATCTGCCCGAAATGACAGAGGCCGAAGTAAAACTCGAGAAGCTCCGTAAGCCCGGCCTGTTCACTGCCGGCCTGCCCGCTGTCCGTCTGCTCTGCACCCGCATGCTCGCTGCCCGGCGAACCGGTGACTGCCCCGGCTTTTTCTTTCTCTGTGCCTTTTCTTTCAGACGCTTCCGCTTCTGTCTTCTCTGTCTGCTCTGCAGGTTTTGCAGCCTCATATAAGGCAGTGCTTCTGCTTTCCTGTTCCAGGATCCACCGGATCTGGTTTCTGACCTCTTCCACCGCACTGCTCAGTTCCTGCCGCAGTGCCGGCACCCGGTTTTCCTGCGGTTTTTGAGGCAGTGGATCCCGGCCCGGACCCATGACCGGATCATCCTCTGCGCGGGCCGATGCCTCCATGGCCTGTTCCGCCTCTTCCGCGGGTTCTTCCTTTCCGTGAAAAGTCCAGTCGTGAAGGACACATATCTTCCCGCCGTCCTCCTCCGCTTCTTTTTTCAGCACATTGAGGACATGCACGAGTCCCTTCATCGCTTTCCAGAGGCGGGGCCAGACTGTTTTTATCGACTTTCGGAACTTTCGTACCTGTGCATAGGAAATCTGCGCGCTGTACATTTCCCGCCCCCGCTCCAGCAGGTTGTGCGCCTCATCGATCAGCAGGACTGTGCCGTCCCCGGCGGCTGCCCCGGAACTCCCGGGTCCGGGAGCTCCCCTTCCCGCCTGCTCCCGGGTACCGGTTTTTCCGGCCTGCCGGGTCTGTGCGACGTCGTGCATCTGTGCGCCGGTCTTTCCGGCCCGCCGGATCTGTGCGCCATTCTTTCCGGACCGACTTCTTCCCGGTTCCTCAGGCTGCCGGGCATCCGAATATACTGGCTCGCCGAAAAAGCCTGTGAGCCTTGCCTGGGGATGAAATACATAATTGTAATCACATACTATGACATCTGCAAAATCCGCTGCGTCCAGGGAGAGCGAGTAGGGGCATACTCTGTTTCTTTGCGCACATTCCGCAAGGACCTGTGACGTCATCGGCGCGCCGTCTGCCGCCCCCTGCAGCAGTTCCCAAAGTGCTTTATTGACACGGTCATAATGGCCTTCCGCCCTCTTACAGGCCTCAGGCCGGCAGTCTGTCTGCGCAAAAGGACAGGCCCGCTCTCTGGAGATCAGGGACAGGCTCCTGATATTGAGCCCTTTTTCATGCAAAAGCGAGAGGGCCTCCAGGGCCACTGTCCCCGTCACTCCCCTGGCTGTCAGATAAAAGACCCTCTGCGCCTTCTCTTCGCCGATGGCTTTGAGGGCCGGAAACAGGACGGCCATGGTCTTCCCGGTGCCCGTTGGTGCCTGCAGGAACAGCTTTTTCCCGTGTACGATCGTCCGATAGACGCCGGCCGCAAGTTCATACTGTCCCTCCCGATAGGGAAAGGGGAAGGTCATCTGCCGGATGGTATCCTGCCTCGCTCTGCCAAAAGACAGGCGCAGGCGGACCCAGGGCGCATATGCCCGGACCAGCCCGGTAAACCATTCTTTAAGATGGTCAAAAGACATTTCTTCATAAAAGCAGCGGATCTCACCTGTCGCCTGGCTGCAATAGGTCATGCGGATCTTCATCCTGTCCAGGCCTTCCCGGCATGCAAACATATAGGCGTAGCACCTCGCCTGCGCCAGGTGGATCTCCTCGGGGCCCTCCATGCTCCGCAGTCCTCCGGCTACTGTCTTAATCTCATCAATGGTCCAGAGGCCGTCCGCAAGCGGATCATCCGCCGCCTCATCCTCAGCCTGCTCCATGCCGCTTTCTCCCGCAGCAGCTGCATGCTTATCACGAATCTTTTTAAAATCTGCTGACTGCTCCTCCCTGCGTCTCTTCTTTGCAGAAGACGCATAGGGATCCTCAGGTTCTCCCTCCGCCCTTTTCATGAAAAAGACGCCGTCCGCCCGGCCTTCCAGACGCAGAACAGCCTCCCCGGGACACCCGCCGTCACTATCTCCGGGTTCTGAGGACTCCGTATTCCGGTCCTGACAGACTGCTGATCCTTCAGCCGCCTGCTCTTGTTCCTGCTTTTCTTCCTGCAGCTTCTCCTGTTGCTGTTTTTCCTCCTGCGGCTTTTCCTCCTGAATGGCGACAGGGACATCCAGTCGAAGGCTTACCTCCGCCCGATATCCGTCTCCCGCCTTTTTCTGCAGCGCGCGGTGGATCCTGGCCCCTTCCAGCATGGCTGTCTCCGCGGACGGGCCTGTCTGCGTATCAAGCGATCCGCTCCGCAGCAGGAACTCGACAAGACTGCGCACCGATATTCGAATGATCATCTTTTGATTGTCCATAATACAGCCGCCTCTTCCCACACAGATCACAGTCCGGCATGGTGCCCGACAAGACATTATACCACATTTACACATCAAAAAAATAGGTGATTGGTTCATTCGATGTATTCCTGTATACAAAGTATTGCTTTTTTTGAAAGAATGGTGTTAACTATATACATCTGTGCAAAAACAGGCGCAGGAACAGGGCTGCCTGCCCGGAGCATCTTCTTCCTGCGCACCGCACAAATCATTTATTCTTTCACCGTTTTTGTCTATGCAAAAACGATTCAGGAGGCCGCTCCGCAAGCGGCATGGGAGGTGAGTATGAAAAACCCGATGATTCCCCAGGATTACCATTCCGCGCTGAATCTGCACGATACACAGGTAGGTATTAAGACAGTCAAAGACTTTTTCCAGGGCATGCTTGCGGAGAGACTGAACCTGCTTCGCGTTTCCGCGCCGCTTTTTGTCGACCCCGCTTCCGGACTGAACGACAACCTGAACGGTGTTGAGCGCCCGGTTGATTTTGATATTCTCGAGCAGAACGGCCGCATGGGAGAAGTCGTGCAGTCTCTGGCCAAGTGGAAACGATATGCGTTGAAAAAATACGGTTTCCAGGTCGGTGAAGGTCTCTATACAGACATGAGCGCGATCCGCCGCGACGAGGAGACCGACAATATCCATTCCATCTATGTCGACCAGTGGGACTGGGAAAAGATCATCCGCAAAGAGGACCGGAATCTGGAAACCTTAAAGAGTGTCGTCCGCGATGTCTACAGAGCTCTGCGCATGACAGAACGCTATATGTCCATCCGCTACGATTATATTGAAGAGACTCTCCCCCGTGAGATTTATTTCATCACCACTTCCGAACTGGAGGCACGTTTCCCCGACAAGACCCCCAAGGAGCGCGAATATATCATTACCCGTGCCAAAGGGGCTGTCTGCCTGATGCAGATCGGCGACAAGCTTCACAACGGACTCCCCCACGACGGCCGCGCGCCGGACTACGATGACTGGCAGCTCAACGCGGATATCCTGGTCTACTACCCTGTCCTTGATATCGCTCTGGAACTCTCCTCCATGGGCATCCGCGTAGACGCGAAGTCTCTGGCAGAACAGCTCAAGAAGGCCGGCTGTGAAGAGCGGGCAAAGCTCCCCTTCCAGAAAGCCATTCTGAACGATGAACTCCCCTACACCATCGGCGGCGGTATCGGACAGTCCCGAATCTGCATGTTCTTCCTCCGCAAGGCCCATATCGGAGAGGTTCAGTCCTCCCTGTGGCCTGAAGAAACCGAGAAACTTCTGCAGGAAGCCGGAATCCGTCTCCTGTAATAATCACCATATTTCTACAATCGATCAGGCTTCGGCAGCCCCCAAAGGCAATGCCGCGGCCTGATTTTGCATCTATAAAGCGGAGCAGCAGAGTACCACATCCATAGGAGCCAGTGCACCGCATGGTTGTGGGTGAATGCCAAAGGAAACTTACTGGTTCCGGATGTAATCCCGGACCACTGCGAGAGAATTCTCGC